>Ga0194131_10000147_pt1 | contig 110667 bp, 88 predicted proteins | sample TA2KigO120mmetaG_FD_148631 | JGI IMG/M metagenome (GOLD analysis project Ga0194131, IMG submission 148631) | Freshwater microbial communities from Lake Tanganyika, Tanzania - TA2015053 Kigoma Offshore 120m | ecosystem: Environmental > Aquatic > Freshwater > Lake | place: Tanzania: Lake... | reverse complement strand
CACGACGATCCGCGAAGTCATGTCGGGGGTGAACCCGCAGGGCTGCCAGGTCTTCTCGTTCCGCAAGCCGTCCGAAGAGGAGCTCGATCACGATTACATGTGGCGCTGTTTTCGCGCGCTGCCCGAGCGCGGGCGGATCGGGATCTTCAATCGCTCCTATTACGAGGAAGTGCTCGTCGCGCGCGTGCACCGCGAGGTGCTCGCGAATCAGAAGCTGCCGCCGGAGCTGGTGACGAAGTCGATCTGGAAGGAGCGCTTCGAGGACATCGCGGCCTTCGAGCGCTATGCGACGCGGCAGGGCATCGTGATCCGCAAGTTCTTCCTGAACGTGTCGAAGGCGGAGCAGAAGAAGCGGCTGCTCGCGCGCATCGACGTGCCGGGCAAGAACTGGAAGTTCCGCCTCGGCGACGTGGGCCTGCGCAAGCACTGGAACGACTACCAGCGCGCGTTCGAGGATGCGATTCGCGCGACCGCGACGGCGGAGTCGCCGTGGTACGTCGTGCCCGCAGACAACAAGTGGTACACGCGGCTGATCGTCGGCGCGGCCATGGTCGACGCGCTCGAGGGGCTCGGCCTCGCGTATCCGAAGCTTTCGAAGCAGGAGTTGGGGGAGTTCGCTGCGGCGCGCAGGAAGCTCGTGCGCGAGCGCTGAGCCGAGTTGTTACGGCGCCGCGCGCTCGCGGAGTGACGCTGAACGGCAGCCGCACCGTCAGCGCGCTGTACGCGCCGTGAGCTCGCGATCGGCCGCACGCCGCTGGCTCGCTCGAGGCGCGTGACGGCGAGGCTGCGTGCGTGCGTTCATCGCGAAGCTCGCGGGCCAAAGTCCCGCCACGGCGAGACGCGCGCGGTGTAACTCGATGTTTCGGCCGCGGTGCCGCTCAGAAAAGGCAGAGGCGGACCGCGTCGCCGCAGCCCGCCCCTTGTTGGCTACCTGACGGCTTCCGCGTCAGCCGCCGACCGTCCACGTGTCGGCGCTCATCAGCAGCTTCTGCAGATCGCCGGGGCCCTGCTTGTTGAGGGCGCCGGTGACCTGCGCGTCGAGCATGTCCTCGTAGGTGCTCTTCTCGACCGCGCGCAGCACGCCGAGCGGCATCGGGAACTCCGGTCGCGCCAGCGAGGCGAGCGCGAACGCGTAGGCCGCGCTCGCGTGCTTCTCGTTGTGCACTGCGACGCCCTTCGCGACGGGATCCTCGCCCTCGGCGAGCTCGACGATCGAGGGCACGCCGTCGGTGATCTTGATGCCGCGCTTCTGGCCCTTCGGCCCCCACACGAGCGGCTTGCCGTGCTCGAGCACGAGCCCCGCCTCGGCGCGCGTCTTGCGGTCCTCGATCTCGAGCCACTCGTTGTCGTTGTACACGGGGCAGTTCTGGAGAATCTCCACGAACGCGGTGCCCTTGTGCTGATGTGCGCGCAGCAGCATCTCCTGCGAGTGCGCGGCGTCGACGTCGACGGTGCGCGCCACGAACGTCGCGCCCGCGCCGAGCGCGAACGAGATCGGATCCACCGGGTGATCGATCGTGCCCGCGGGCGTCGACTTCGACTTCGAGCCGAGCTTCGAGGTCGGCGAGTACTGGCCCTTGGTGAGGCCGTAGATGCGGTTGTTGAAGAGCAGGATCTGCAGATTGATGTTGCGGCGGATCACGTGCAGCAGGTGGTTGCCGCCGATCGAGAGCCCGTCGCCGTCGCCCGTAACAACCCACACGCTGAGCTCGGGCCGCGCCGACTTGATGCCCGACGCGAACGCCGGCGCGCGGCCGTGGATGGTGTGGAACCCGTACGTGTTCATGTAGTAGGGGAAGCGGCTCGAGCAGCCGATGCCCGACACGAACACGACGTTCTCGCGCGGCACGCCGAGCTCCGGCATCACCTTCTGCACGTTCGCGAGAATCGAGTAGTCCCCGCAGCCGGGGCACCAGCGCACGTCCTGATCGCTGACGAAGTCCTTGCGAGAGAGCGTTGCAGCGGCAGCCATTAGGCTTTGCCTCCGAGCATTTGGTTGATGCGGGCGCGGATCTCGCCCACTTTGAACGGTTGGCCCACGACCTTCGACAGGCTCTCGGCCGGCACGAGGTACTCGGCGCGGAGCAGGCGCCAGAGCTGGCCGCCGTTGAGCTCGCACACGAGCACTTGTTTGAAGCGCTTCAGCACGTCGCCGAGGTTCAGCGGGAACGGGTGCAGGTGGCGGATGTGGATGCTCGACACATCCTGACCTGCCGCGCGCGCATCGTTCACCGCGGACGTGATCGCGCCGTGCGTGCCGCCCCAGCCGACGACGAGTAGCTCGCCGCGATCCGCGCCGTTGATCTCCACCGGCGGCAGATCGTTCGCGATGCGCCGAATCTTCTCGGCGCGCAGGAAGCCCATGCGGCCGTGGTTCTGCGGCGTGTACGAGACGTTGCCCGTCTTCTCCTCCTTCTCGAGGCCGCCGATGCGGTGCTCGAGCCCGGGCGTGCCCGGGATCGCCCAGGGGCGAGCGAGCGTCTCTTCGTTGCGCAGGTACGGGAAGAAGCCTTCGGGCTCCGTGCGGTGCTGCACCTTCACGCGGGGCAGCGTCTTCACGTCGGGGATCAGCCACGGCTCCGAGCTGTTCGCGATGTAGCCGTCGCTCAGCACGACCACGGGCGTCATGTACTTCACCGCCATCTGCGCGGCTTCGATCATGATGTGGAAGCAGTCGCCGGGCGTCGCCGCTGCGAGGATCGGCAGCGGGCTCTCGCTGTTGCGGCCGTACATCGCGGCGAGCAGGTCGGCCTGCTCGGTCTTGGTGGGCAAGCCCGTCGACGGACCCGCGCGCTGGATGTCGATGATCACGGACGGCAGCTCGGTCATCACCGCGAGGCCGACGGCTTCCTGCTTCAGGATGAAGCCGGGGCCGCTCGTGGTGCACATGCCGAGATGGCCCGCGTAGGCGGCGCCGATCGCGACGCTCGCGGCCGCGATCTCATCCTCGGCCTGGAACGTGCGCACGTTGAAGTTGCGGTACGCGGACAGCTCGTGGAGCACGTCGCTCGCCGGCGTGATCGGATACGCCCCGAGGAACACGGGCTTCTCGAGGCACTGCCCGGCGGCGACGATCCCGTACGCGAGCGCGACGTTGCCGGTGATGTTGCGATACGTGCCCGGCTGGATCTTCGCCTTCGGAATCGCGAACGACGTCGGGAACAGCTCAGTCGTCTCGCCGAAGTTCAGGCCGGCCTTGAGCGCGCGAATGTTCGCCTCGCGAATCTCGCCCTTGAAGCGCGACTCGAGCCAGCGCAGCGTCGGTTCGATCGGCCGGTTGTAGAGCCAATACACGAGACCGAGGCCGAAGAAGTTCTTCGAGCGCTCCGCGTCGCGCGTGCCCATCTTCAGATCTTCGAGCGCCTTCGCGGTGAGCTTGCTGAAGGGCACTTCGACCACGCGGAACTTCGAGCGCAGCGCGGGCAGTGGATCGCCCTGATAACCCGCGCGCTCGATGTTCTTCGTGACGAATGCGTCGCTGTTGATGACGAGCATGCCGCCGGGGCGCAGGTCTTCGATGTTCGCGCGCAGAGCGGCGGGGTTCAGCGCCACGAGCACGTCGGGCTGGTCGGCGGGCGTGCGGATGTCGCTCGATGCGAAGTGAATCTGGAAGCCGGAGACGCCGGCCAGCGAGCCCGCAGGGGCGCGAATCTCGGCGGGGAAGTCGGGGAAGGTGCTGAGGTCGTTGCCCGCGAGGGCGGTGGCCTCGGTGAACTTCGTGCCGGTCAGCTGGATGCCGTCGCCCGAGTCGCCTGCGAAACGAACCGCTACGCGCTCGATCTCTTCGACCGGCTTTTTGTGTTCGGACACGGGTGTGTCTGCTCCTAGAGGTATGCGCGCCACAGCCGGCTGCGCAGGGTCGCGCATTGTATCCAGACTTCGGGTCAGCGCGGGTGGGGCGGCCGAAAACGCAGGGTCGGACCCCGCAGCCTCCCCAAACCGACGGCCCGGCAGGCGACCCCCGCGCGATTCGCCTTTGTTCCAGCGGCCTTCGGCGCGATCGCTGCCGATTCGTGACTCAAGCTTGCCGCCTCGTGAGCCGAAACGACGGCCATGTACTTCCTCCGCCGGCTGCGGCCTCTCGAGGTGTCGGGCGAGCGAGTGCGCGCACTGCGCGTCTCGCTGAACACGCCCGTGCTCGCGACTCCGGACCTGCCGGCCGCGCCGGGCCGAGCGGTGATCGTGGTGCACCGCGACACGCGCGGGCTGATGGACGCGACGGTCGGTGTGCGCTCGCAAGCGAGCGGCGAAATCGCGTACTGGAGCTTCGACGGCGAGCTGACGAGCGAGGACGATCTCGCGGTCGCGGCCGACGCTGCGCTGACCTTCGCGGAGAGCCTCGGCTTCATCTTCGACGAGGGCTCGCTGGAGGGCGCCGAAGCGGGCAAGGCCTGGCGAGCGTGGTTCGCCGGCGAGGCCCCGGCGCTCTCGTCCGGCGCCAAGCTGTTCGGCGGGGGCAGCGACGAGTTGTTAGGCAGCGACGAGATGCCCGAGCTCGAGCTCGGCGACCTTCTCCTCGAACCCGTCGAGGAGGGGCCACGACCGGGCGAGCCGAAGCCGCCCTTTGCGCCGGCCGCAGCGCCCGCGAAGCGCATGCTCTCGAAGTTCCGCGCGCACGACGGGCCGGCCGCCCCGCGCCCCGCGCGCCCGCCAGCTTCCGCGCCGGCTCCCGCCGCGCGCAAAGGACCGATTCGTCAGCCGCTCGCAAAGCTCCAGCTCGTGAAACGCCGCTCGCCGGAGGAGGAGCGCAAGCTGCTGCTCCGCCGGCTGCTCACTTCGTTTTGAACTCGAGGAGGCTCCGCATGTCGAAGCTCGTCGCACTCGCGCTCGCCGTCGCGCTCGCCACGCTCGCCGGCTGCGCGACCTCCCAGTCCACGAAGCGCCCGGAAGTCAGCGAGGACTCGAAGCGCCTCGCGCTCTCGCGCTTCAGTCAGGGACAGGGCCATCTGCGCGAAGGCAAGCTCCCGCAGGCGATCCGCGACCTGCGCTTCGCCGTCAGCCTCGATCCCAACAACGCGGAGATTCGGCTGGCGCTCGGGGAGGCGTACCGAGTGCGGGGCCTCCTCGCCGAAGCCGAGCACGAGCTGAAGGAGGCGCTCGCGATCGACGCGAGCTTCCAGAAGGCGCACCTCACGCTCTCGGCGCTCTACATCCAGCTCGCGCGCTACGAGGACTCGATTCGCCACGCGCAGGTGCTGATCGACGACGCGACGTTCGCGGACGTGTGGATGCCGCTCCTCAACAAGGGCATCGCGCAGCTGAAGCTCGGCAAGCTCGAGTATGCGCGCGTCTCGCTCGAGATGGCGTCGGACTTCCGGCCCAACGAGTGGCGCGTGCATCTCAACCTCGGCAACTTGGCTCTGCAGCTGGGCGATCGAGACGCTGCGCTTGCGCACTACGCGATCGTGCTGAAGCACGGCGCGGGCACGCTGGGCGAGGCGGAAGCGAACTACCGCACGGCCGAGATCTACGACGCGCGCGGCGACCAAGGCCGCGCGATTCGTCACTTGCTCGCGGTGCGCGAGCGGAACCCGGAAGGCGAATGGGGCAGGGCGTCCGTGGAGTACCTGAAGCGGCTGCAGTAGGCGCGGCCGACGACCGCGAGCCGATCGGGCGCTACCTCGCGCAGCAGCGAAAGCTGCGCGGCGTCGACCTCGACGACCTCGCCGCGCGAACGCGCATCCCGCGCCGCTCGCTCGAGCGCCTCGAAGCGGGCGCGTTCGATCACTCGCCCGACGGGTTCTCGCGCGGATTCGTCCGCACCGTCGCCGAAGCGAACGGGCTCGATCCCGACGACGCGGTGGCGCGCATGCTGCCCGAGCCCGACGCGCAGATCCGTGGCGGTCCGCGCTGGGAGCGCGTCGCGGCGGCGCTCGCTGCGGTCGCAGCGCTCGTGGTCGTGACGCTGTTCGCGGCCGCGCGCGTGTTCGCGCCGCCGGCGCCCGCCTTCGCTGCGCGCGACGGCGAGCTGCCCGTGCGCCGCGACTACGTGCGCGAGCTCGCGCAGGCGCGCGGCATCGCGGCGAGCGACCTCGGAGCCCGCGCCGCGGTGATCGCGCTCGAGCCCGCTCGTGTCGCGGAGCCGGTCGCCGAGACCGAAGTCGCGAGCGAGGGGGCGCCCGCGGTCGCCGCGGTGCAGCGCGCGCCCACGCAGTCCGCACCTCCGGCGGCCACGCCCGTCGCGAGCGCACCCGCGCCGCCGCCAGCGCCTCCCGCATCGACGTCGCGCGCAGAGACTGAAGCGCCGCCGCCGTCGGCTCCGCCTGCGCCCGCGCGAGGCGCCGCCAACGCGGCGCCGGCGCTCAGCGCTTCGGCGACCGCCGCGCCGGTGAGCGAGCCTGCGCCGCTTCCTGCCGACTCCGCTAGCGAGCCCGATGCAGAAGCTCACGACTGAGGCGCTCGTTCTGCGCGCCGTCGATCTCGGCGAGTCCGATCGCGTCGTTCACTTGCTCACGCCCGAGACCGGCCGCATCGCGGCGATCGCGAAGGGCGCGCGCCGCAGCGTGAAGCGCTTCCCGGGCACGCTCGATTTCTTCAATCAGCTGAGCATCTCGCTAGAGCGCAAACGCGGCGTCGCGCAACTCGCGCGGCTCGAGCACGCGAAGCTGATCCGCGCCTTCCACGGCGTGCGCGAGAACGCCGGCCGCTTCGCGCTCGGTTGTTACGTGCTCGAGCTGCTCGACCGCCTCGCGCCCGAAGGCGGCCGGCGCGGCGATCTCGCCGCGCTCTATCGCTTCGCCCTCGATGCGCTCGGCGCCATCGACGCGCTCCCCCCCACGCCGCGCCTGCGCGCACTCCTCGAGCTGCGCCTGCTCGCCGCCGTCGGCCTGCGCCCCGAGCTTGCGAGCTGCGTGCGCTGCGGCAACGCGATCACGACCCCGCGTGCGCAGTTCTGGATCGCCGAAGGCGGCGCCATCTGCGAGCGCTGCACACGGCCGCACGAGCAGGGCATCCCCATCCACTTGGGAACGCTGCGCGCCCTCGACCAAAGCCTCGCGTTCCCCCTCGCGCACACCGGCCGCATCGCGCTGGGCGAACGAGCGCTCGAGGAAGCCCAGACCGTGATCGGCCGCTTTCTGCGCTTCCACGTCGGCGTCGAGCTGAGAAGCGAGGCGTTCGTCACTGCGCAGCTCGAGAGGTAGTCGCGGCGTTTCCTCACGCCGTCTCGGAGTTCCTTTGGCTTCGCTCGCCTCCGCAGACTCCGGCTCGCTGCGCGCCGCGTTACGCGTCGAGGACGTACCTGCCTGGGCGCTCGCGGCTTGCGGCACACATCGAGCCCGCGTTTCGATGACAGGTGCAGAGCCGCCGGCGCGGGGCTCGGTCCTCTCGTTGACACCCCCCAGGCCTGACGAGAGACTGCGCCCCTTTTCGGGAAGCTTCCTCGAATGACTGCCGCCCCCGCCGTCCGCCCCGCCGTCCGTATGGACGAGATCGTCTCTCTCTGCGCCCGCCGCGGCTTCATCTTTCAAAGCGGCGAGATCTACGGCGGGATCAACGGCTTCTGGGACTACGGGCCGCTCGGCGTCGAGCTGAAGAACAACCTGAAGGCGTTTTGGTGGCAGCGCATGGTGCGCGATCGCGAGGACATCGAGGGCATCGACAGCGCGATCATCACGCACCCGCGCACGTGGGAGGCGTCCGGCCACGTCGCGAACTTCAGCGACCCGATGGTCGACTGCCGCGCGTGCAAGAAGCGCTTTCGCGCGGACCAACTCGACGGCATCGCGGGCTGCGACGCGCGCGAGGGCACCTCGCAGCACGACTTCACCGAGCCGCGCGCCTTCAACCTGATGCTGAGCACGCAGATCGGCGCGTCGTCGGACGCATCGGCCGTCGCGTACCTCCGCGCCGAGACGTGCGGCTCGATCTTCACGGACTTCCGCCGCGTGCGTGAAGCGGGGCGCCAGAAAATCCCGTTCGGGATCGCGCAGATCGGCAAGGCGTTCCGCAACGAGATCAACCCGCGCAACTTCACCTTCCGCTCGCGCGAGTTCGAGCAGGCCGAGATGGAGTTCTTCTGCCACCCGGGCGAGAGCGCGAAGTGGTTCGAGCACTGGCGCGACTTGCGCATCCAGTTCCACCGCGATCTCGGCATGGGCGCGGATCAGCTGCGCATCATTCCGCACACGACGCTCGCGCATTACGCGAAGGCCGCCGTCGACATCGAGTTCCTGTTCCCGTTCGGTTGGCAGGAGATCGAGGGCATCCACGATCGCGGCAGCTTCGACCTCACGCAGCACGCCGAGTTCTCGGGCAAGGATCTCTCCGTCACCATCGAAGAGACCAAGGAGCGCTTCGTGCCCGCGGTCGTCGAGACCTCGGTCGGCGTGGACCGCACTGCGCTCGCGCTGCTCTGCAACGGCTACGCGGAAGAGAAGCTGCCCGACGGCGAGACGCGCACCGTGCTGCGCCTCGCGCCCGTCGTCGCGCCGATCAAGGCCGCGGTGCTGCCGCTCTCGAAGAAGCTCAGCGAGAAGACACAGCGCATCGCGGCGGATCTGCGCAAGCGCTGGAACGTGTTCCACGACGACGCGGGCAACATCGGGCGCCGCTATCGCCGCCAAGACGAAGTGGGCACGCCGTACTGCGTCACCTACGACTTCGACTCGGATACGGACGCCAAGGTGACTGTGCGCGAGCGCGATGCGATGACGCAGGACCGCGTCTCGCTCGACTCGCTGCGCGGGTATCTCGAGGAGCGGCTCGAAGGATGGCGGTGAAGAAGCGCGCGGCGAAGAAGCAGGCGACGCCGCGCAGCGCGAAGACCGCTCGCGCCGTCTTCTTCTTCGGCAACGGCCAGGCGCAGGGCAGCGGCGCCATGAAGGAGTTGTTGGGCGGGAAGGGCGCGAACCTGGCCGAGATGACGCGGCTCGGCGTGCCGGTGCCGCCCGGCTTCACGATCTCGACCGAGATCTGCACCGAGTTCAACGCGCGTGGCGGCAAGATTCCCGACGCGGTGAAGCGCGACGTCCTCGAGGCGCTCGCCAAGATCGAACGCTTCGTCGAGAAGAAGTTCGGCGACGCTGCGAACCCGCTGCTCGTTTCCGTGCGCTCCGGAGCGCGCGCCTCGATGCCGGGCATGATGGACACGATCTTGAACCTCGGCCTCAACGACGCGACGGCCGAGGGCCTCGCCGCGCAGGCCGGCCCGCGCTTCGCGTACGACAGCTACCGCCGCTTCATCCAGATGTACGGCGACGTCGTGGAGAACGTCCCGCACGAGCGCTTCGAGACGCGCCTCGACGAGCTGAAGGAGCAGCGCGGCGTCTTCCAGGACACGGAGCTCGGCGCGGACGATCTGAAGCAGCTCGTCGCCGAGTACCTCGAGATCGTGCGCGACGTGACCGGCAAGCCGTTTCCGCAGGATCCGCACGAGCAGCTGTGGGGCGCGGTCGCTGCGGTGTTTCGTTCGTGGCAGAACGACCGCGCGAAGAAGTACCGCGAGATTCACGCGATTCCCGAGAGCTGGGGCACCGCCGTCAACGTGCAGGCGATGGTGTTCGGAAACATGGGCGACGACTGCGCGACGGGCGTCGCCTTCACGCGCAACCCGTCTACGGGCGACCGCGTCTTCTACGGCGAGTATTTGAAGAACGCGCAGGGCGAGGACGTGGTGGCGGGCATCCGCACGCCGCAGCCCATCAACAAGGGCAGCCGCACTGCGGAGTCTCAGCACCTGCCGACGCTCGAGCAGGAGATGCCGCGCGCATACAAGGAGTTGTTACGGGTCCAGCTGCGGCTCGAGAAGCACTACCGAGAGATGCAGGACATCGAGTTCACGATCGAGCGCGGGAAGCTCTGGATGCTGCAGACGCGCACCGGCAAGCGCACCGTGAAGGCGGCCGTGAAGATCGCCGTCGACATGGCGAAGGAAGGCCTGATCTCGAAGGACGTGGCGGTGACTCGCGTCGCGCCGGAGTCGCTCGAGAAGCTGCTGCATCCGACGCTCGATCCCGACGCCGCGAAGGAGCTGATCGCGAAGGGCTTGCCCGCATCGCCCGGCGCCGCGGTGGGCCGCATCGTGCTGAGCGCCGACGAGGCGGAGCAGCGCGCGAAGGCCGGCGACAAGGTCGTGCTCGTGCGCATCGAGACTTCGCCCGACGACATTCACGGCATGCACGCCGCCGAGGGCATTCTCACCGCGCGCGGCGGCATGACCTCGCATGCAGCGGTCGTCGCGCGCGGCATGGGCAAGAGCTGCGTCGCGGGCTGCGGCGCGCTGCGCATCGACGCTGCGACGCGCGAGGTGCGCGTGGGCGGCCAAGTGCTCGCGGCGGGCGACTGGATCACGCTCGACGGCGCGAGCGGCGAAGTGTTCCGCGGCCAAGTGCCGACGGTGACGCCCGAGCTCGGCGGCTCGTTCTCGGATCTGATGCGCTGGGCCGACGCGATCCGCGTCGTGAAGGTGCGCACGAACGCCGACACGCCGGCGGACGCCGAGCTCGCGCGGCGCTTCGGCGCCGAAGGCATCGGGCTGTGCCGCACGGAGCACATGTTCTTCGAGCCGAGCCGCATTCTCGCCGTGCGCGAGATGATCCTCGCGCCCGACCTGGCGGCGCGTGAGCGGGCGCTCGCGAAGCTGCTGCCGATGCAGCGCGGCGACTTCGCGGGAATCTTCCGCGCGATGGCGGGCCTGCCCGTGACGATTCGTCTGCTCGACCCGCCGCTGCACGAGTTCCTGCCGCACGGCGACGACGAGATTCACGAGGTCGCCGAGGCGCTCGGCGAGAGCGCGGCGATGGTGCGCGCGAAGGTCGAGGAGCTGAGCGAGTTCAACCCGATGCTCGGTCATCGCGGCTGCCGGCTCGGCATCTCGTTCCCCGAGATCTACCGCATGCAAACGCGCGCGATCGTCGAGGCCGCCTGCGAAGTGGGCGGCGCGCGCGGGCGCGTGCAGCCCGAGATCATGCTGCCGCTGATCGCGCACCGTGGTGAGCTCGCCTTGTTGCGGAAGCTCGTGGAAGACGAGACCGCGGCGGTGCTGCGTGAGCGCCCCGGCGCGAAGGTGAAGCCGACGATCGGCACGATGATCGAAGTGCCGCGCGCTGCGCTGATCGCGGATCAGCTCGCGGAGCTGGCGGACTTCTTCTCGTTCGGCACGAACGACCTCACGCAGACCGGCTACGCCCTCTCGCGCGACGACGCCGGCAAGTTCCTGCCCGACTACGTCGACCGCGGAATTCTCACGGACGACCCGTTCGTATCCGTCGACGAAGAGGGCATTGGCGCGCTGATGCGCATCGGTCTCGAGAACGGTCGGCGCGTGCGCGGCGATCTCAAGGTGGGCATCTGCGGCGAGCACGGAGGGGATCCCAAGAGCGTGCGCTTCTGCGCGCGGCTGGGTTTCGACTACGTGTCGTGCTCGCCCTTCCGCGTGCCGGTGGCCCGGCTCGCGGCGGCGCAGGCGGCGGCCGAGCAGCTCGCGGCGAAGAGGGCGAAACGCACATGAAGAAACTCGCAGTCCTGCTGATCGCCCTGAGCCTCACGCCGCTCGCGGGATGCGCGACTTGGCGCAAGGCGACCGCCTGGGTGCGGCCGGGCCCCGAGGTGGCGAAGCCGGCGGGGCCCGACCTGAGTCAGGGCCTCGTCGAGACGAGCGCCGCGGATCTCACCGACTTCTTCGCGTACGCGCACGGCTTCTATTCGCGCCTCGCGCTGCGCCGTTTCAACGACCGCAACACGTTCATGGACCCGAAGCTCGGCGCGTACTTCCGCACGGAATCTGCGTACGCCGACTTCTACGCGAACATGACGGGCCAGCTGCGCTGGGCGCACTTCAAGCGCCTGCGGCCCCTCGCGATCGAGATCGTCGAGGTGCGCTCCGACGGGCCGGGCAAGGCCGTCGTCACGACGCGCTTCGTCGGCGACAACAGCCGCCCGCTGCGCTGGACCGACGTCGACCTCGTGCGCGAGGACAAGTGGGAGCGCGTCGGCGAGCGCTGGTGGATCGCGCCGGGCCGCATCTAGCCGAGCGCCGATCGCGGCCACTTCGTGCCAGACCCTAATTGGCCGCGATGGCGGCGGTTCGGTCACGCGTCTGACCCGTTTCGCGCTGCGAATTGCCTCACAGCGCTCGAGGCTTCTCGCGTGAGACGCTCTGGCGCACCCCACGACGAAGGCGCGTTCACTCCCTGCGGAACGGCGTTTCACACCCGAAAAGTCATGCGTAGGGAACAGGTTCGTGCGTTTCAGTCACCAAGCTCATTGAGATTGCACGCAAAAGGTCTTGCAGGAAGCGTATGGTGCGCAGCTGGCACGACCGTTGCTCCCGCATCTCCCCGGGACGACGTCCCCACCCCCCAGAGAAGCCCCCACCCGCCAGGGAGTACCCCCTTGTTCACCTCCGAAAGCCCCGAGCGCTCCCCGAGCTCGTCCACGAATCGCTCCGCGACCCCGAAGCGGAGCGCTGCGCCTTCGCGCCCGAGCCGCCGACGCAACGTCGCGTGGGAAAGCGACAGTGAGCTCGTCGCGCACATCCTCGCGGGCAGCCGCGCGCACTTCGAGATGCTCTACGAGGCCTACTTCCCGCGCGTGTACCGCTTCGCGCTGAAGCGCATGCGCGACGCCGGCGAGGCGGAGGACGTGACGCAGGAAGTGTTCGTCACGGTGTTTCGCGCGCTGCGCAGCTACCAGGGCAACTCCAGCCTGCTCGTTTGGATTTTCGGGATTGCGCGCAACAAGGTGAACCGCCGCTTCAGGGGCGCCCGGCCGTGGATGGAGTCGATCGATCCCGAGACCTTCCACGCCGCGTCGCCCGATGCTCCCGCCGACGAGCAGGTCCAGGCGCGCATCCTTCTGCCGCAGTGCGAAGAGGCGATCGAGCACCGCCTGACTCCGCTTCAGCGCCGAATCTTCCACCTGAAGCACCTGCGCCGGCAGTCGATTCGCTCGATCGCGGAGGCGCTCGGCAAGTCAGAGGACGCCGTGAAGGCCAACCTCTACCGCATGCGGCGCGCGATCGCGCAGGCCGCGCCGGGACTCGAGCAGGTGCTGCGCGCGTAGCGACCCACGCTCACGAGATCGTTCCGTGAGCACGAGTTGCACCTTTCTGTGCCACTTCTGCCCCTCCCGTACCACTTCCTGCGCGGAGAGCCGCGCCAGGGACGCGGCTCGCCTGGGGGACTCGAGTCGTGGCAGGTCGGAAGCCAGGCGCTCGTGAGCGCGTGGCCGCGCGGAGCGATTGCGCGGAGAGCCTCGTGGCCCTCGGCGACGAAGCGCTGTTCGACGGGCTGAGAGCCGGTAGCGAGGCGCACTTCAACGTGCTCTACGACCGCTACTTCGCTCGCATCTACAGCTACCTCGCACTGCGCGTGCGCAGCCGCGCCGACGCCGAAGAGCTCACGCAGGAAGTGTTCACCGCGGTCTTCCGCTCCGCGTCGGGGTACGGAGATAGCTCGTCGCCGCTTTCGTGGATCTACGGCATCGCTCGCAACACGGCGCTCAGCTACGTGCGTCGTCAGCAGGCAGAGAGCGCGAAGGAGGAGCGGATGCTGCGCGGCGTTGCGGTGCTGCCGGCTTCGCCCGAGTGGACGTTCACGCCGGAGGAGCGAGTGCGCGAAGAGCGGCTCAGCGCCGAGATCGAGCGGCGCATGGGGACGCTCGCTCCCTGTCAGCTCGATGCGTTTCGGTTACGTCATCTCGAAGACTTGACGATCGAAGAGATCTCGCGCCGGACGCAGCGCTCGGCCGACGCAGTTCGTTCCGGGCTGTATCGCGCCAAGCGCATGTTGTTCGACGCGGCCGAGATCGAGGGGGGCGATGAATGAGGTGGGCGCTCTTCGCGCGCATCAGCGAGCGCTTCTCTCGCCTTCGCAGCCGACGCCCGGGCGCGGCGCGAGAGATCGCGGCGGAGTTCACGACCGAGGAGCTGGCCGACTTCCTCGAGGGCGACCTCTACCCGAATGACGCGCGCCCCGAGTTTCGCGAGGAGCTGCGCGAGGATTTGTGGGCGCTGGTGCAGGAGCAGTACGGCGACCCGTCGCGGCGAAAGCGCGACCACTAGCGAGCGGCGGCCCGAGGTCGCGGCGCGCGCTCAGTGCGCCGAGAATGCGCGCCATGCCGATGCAGCCCGCGCTTCCGCCGCGCGCCCCGACGCGCGCCGAGCTCGCGAGCGCGCAGCTGCTGAGCCGCGGCGGCTTCGCGAACCCCGACGTGTCGTCATGGGAGCTCGGGGGCGCGCGGGCCGTGGTGAAGGACTTCGCGCCGCGCAGCGCGCTCGTGCGCGCGACGCTCGGGCGCTGGATCACGCGCCGCGAGCAGCGGGCGTGGCGCGCGCTGGCGGGGCACGCGGCGGTGCCGCGCTACGTCGGGGCCGTCGACGCGCTCGCGTTCGCGGTGGAGCACCGCGCGGGCGCAAAGCTCTCGCGCAGCGTCGCGCGCGAGACGCCGCCGGAGTTCTTCGCGCGGCTCGAAGCCGCGGTCGCCGAGATGCACGCGTGCGGAGTCGTGCACCTCGATCTGCGCCACCAGGGCAACGTGCTCGTGGGCGAGGACGGCGCGCCCGTGCTGCTCGACTTCGGCTCCGCGCTCGTGTTCGCGCCGGGCAGCCTGTTCGCGCGCGTGGCAGTCGCGCTGCTCGGCTGGATCGACCGCAGCGCCGTCGCGAAGTGGCGCAGCTACGCGACCAGCGAGCCGAGCGGACCTCAGAGCGGTAGCGGCGCCTCTTCGCGCAGCTCGCGCAGCGAGAGCCGGCCGACGTAGTGCCGGAACGTCTCGAGCGTGAGGCGTGCGTCCGCGAGCGCGCGGTGAGCGACCTTGTTCTGCGCGAGCCCCGCGCGGGTCGCGGCCTGCCGCAGTGAGAGCGCCTCCACCTTCTCTCCCGCCACGAGCGACCAGGCGTAGAAGAGCGTCGCGAGATCGATCACGTGGTAGTCGAACGGCCACGCGATCCCGCAGTTCTTGTACGCGCGCTCGAGAAACGCGACATCCATGCGCACGTTCTGACCTGCTGGAACGATCTTGCAGTTCTTGGGCAGCATCGCGGCGAGCTCCGTCAGCGCCTGGCGGACCGGCACCGCCTCCTTCGCCCACACGGCAGCGTCGTAGCCGGAGATCTCGATCGAGGACGGCGTGATGCGCTCGGCGCGCGCGATCACCTTCCACTCGCGCTCCACCGACTCGGCGAGGCGGTCGTCCGTCAAGATCACGCCAATCTCGGTGATGTCGTGCAGCTCGGGGTCGAGGCCGCCGAACTCGCAATCAAGGAAAGCGAACGCGAAGTCGGCCATGTCGTTGTCGCGAGCCTCGTGCTTGGCGGATGCGGCGGGCGGCGCGCGGCCGCCGCTGATCCCCTTTGGCCGCCCGCGCGCCGGTGGTGGCGCTCCCTATGGGAGTCGAACCCATGTTTCGGCCTTGAGAGGGCCACGTCCTAGGCCACTAGACGAAGGGAGCGAAGGGCGCGCACGCTAGCGGCCACGTTTTGGCGGCGAAAGCGCCGCTGCGACCGAAATCGTCACTGCAAGAGCGCGATCGAACGGAGCGGAGGACCGCGAAGGCGAGAGCCGCTGCGCGCGGTCGCGCGCTGCAGCTGCGCATCGCTGAGCGGTCGGCACGCGAGTTGCTCCTCGGGAGTCGACTCTCAACCAGTAGGGATGGCTCGCCATGCGCCGACACGACCAGGCGGGAGGCTTCACGCTGATCGAGCTGATGATCGTCGTCGCCATCGTCGGGACTCTCGCGGCGATCGCGATTCCGAGCTTCCTCCAGTTCCAACTCCGCTCGAAAACCGCGGAGGGCGCGATGAATCTCGCCGCGATCCGCGCCGCGGAGGAGACCTACCGCGCCGCCGCCGATGTCTACGTGGCCGCGGCCGTGTTGCCTCGGGCGGACGCTGCTCTCGGCGGAACGACGGCTCCGTGGCCCGCCATCGCACCGGGCTTCGACCAGCTCGGCTTCTCGCCCGAAGGAGAGGTTCGCTTCAACTACACCGTCGTCACTGGCGCGAACATGTTCCTCGCGACGGCGAAGAGCGATCTCGACGACGACAACAACACCCGCATCTTCGACGTAGGTCAGTCGACGAACGGTGTTCCTCCGGGCGGCTGCGGGGGGCCGGGCCAAGTCGCGCTCTGCACGCCGAACAACGTGTACTGAGAGGAGGCTCGCGGGGCGCGCCCGATCGTGCAGCGCGTCCCGAGGCGGGGCCGGGGCTCACGCTCTGGCCCCGTTCGTGTCTCTGGCGCACACGGTTGCCGCGGGCACTCGCGATTCCGCCCCGCCTCGAGCGCCGCGTTTCGTCACCCTGCCGCCGGCGCGCGTCACTGTGCGCGCAAACACAGCAGTCGCGGCGTCGCCGGCCGCAGCGCCCGATCGAGTGATCGCGCCTACAGCTGCGGCACTCGCCTGCCGATGCCATGCGTCACGCAGAACCGCTGGCACGTCGGTTGCTCCGGTCCCGCGCAACGCCAATCCGAGCGAAGTCGATCCCGGCAAGTCGCCGTGTGAAGCCTCCTCGGACGCAAAGTGAGAACTACCCCAAATGCGAAAGCTTCACTCGCGCAAGGGTGGCTTCACGCTCATCGAGCTGATGATCGTGGTGGCCATCATCGGGATCCTGGCGGCGATCGCCATCCCGAACTTCCTGCAGTTCCAGCTCCGCTCGAAGACGAGCGAGGGCAAGACGAACCTCGCCGGTATCCGCACCGCCGAGGAGAGCTACGCGGCCGAGCTGGATACGTACGTCGGCGCGGTCGCTCATCCCCGCCCGGCACCGGACAACCAGAAGGTGACGTGGACGCTGCCGGCGCTCGGCTTCGACACGATCGGCTGGGCACCCGAAGGCAACGTGTACTTCGTGTACGACGTCGTGTCGGGCGCGACCACGGACTACCTGGCGACGGCGACGTCGGACATCGACTTCGACGGCACCACGGCTGAGTGGATCGTCGGCAAGGACGTCGCGAACCCGGGTGCGACGATGGCTGGCCCGGGCCCGCTCTGCGCCGCTTCTGCGCAGGGTCAGGTCTCGGTGTGCGAAGCGAACAACGTGTTCTAGTTCGCGCTTAGTGCCCGCCTGGGGATCGGAGCTTGCTCCGGTCCCCAGGCTTCCTTCCTCCCGCAGCGCCGATCGGCGCGCGGGGGCTCGAGCGATGAGAGGGGAGGCGATGAAGATGCGGAGAGATCGCGGTTTCACGCTGATCGAGCTGATTGTCGTGGTGGCCGTGATCGGCACCCTGGCGACGGTCGCAATCCCGATTCTGCGCGGGCAGCAGCTGCGCGCGAAGCGCGCCGAAGGACTGACGAACCTCGAGGCGCTCTCGAAGACCGCCAAGGCGTTCTTTGGCGAAACCGGCAACGTTCCCACGGTCCCGGGCGCCGGTTGGCCGCCGCCCCCGATCAATCCGATTCCGACGGCGTGGACCCCGGGATCGACGGCCGCCTTCTCTCAGCTCGGGTGGAGACCCGAGGGCGACGTTCGATACCGCTACGACTTCGACTCCAACGCCGAGTGCCCGTGCACGACGTGCTTCACGATCGTCGCCTACTCGAACCTCGATGGCGATCTGTGGCCCGGCGGCATCGGTTACTTCCATGCCGACAACGCCACCGGCGCGCCGTGCCCGACCAACATCACGGGCTGGTTCCCGCCTCTCGACGGCGGAGGCAACCCGATTTACGACCAGGTCGCGGTCTGGCCGAAGCTCGGCCCCACAGACGACTACTGAGACGCGCTCCGGTGTTTCTTCTCCGCTGCGCACTCGGCGTCGCGGCCGCCGCCGCGATCGCACTCTCTGACGCGAAACTCCCGGACGACCCCCAGCAAGCGAGTGGGGACGAATTCGTTCCCGATCCGCAGACCGCGCGGGCGACCGCCTTCGGCTTCCACGCCGCGCTCGCCGATCTCTACTGGCTCCGCGCCGTACAGATCGTCGGCAGCGAGCACGGAGCTTCGGGCCGGAACGGCACGCTCGGCGCGCTGATCGACGTCGTGACGACCCTCGATCCCTACGTCGACCACGCCTATCGCTTCGCCGCGGTGTGGCTGATCGACGACGATGACGCCGTGCGCAAGGGCAACGAGCTGCTCGAGCGCGCGATCATGATTCATCCGGACGACTGGCGGCACTACTTCTATCTCGGCTTCAACCACTTCTACTACCTCGACGACCAGGCCGCTGCGGCCGCCGCGCTGAAGCGAGCGGTCGCGCTCGAAGATGCGCCGCCGTACCTCGGGCGCCTCGCGGCGCGCCTCGAGTCGCAGGGCGCCGGGCTGGACGCCGCGGCGGCGTTCGTGCAGGAGCTGCTCGAGAACGCGACGGAAGAGCGCGAGCGCTTGCACTACACCGCGGCGCTCCAAGAGATCGAGACCGAGCGTCGCGCGAGGTTCCTCGACGCGGCTCGCGCGGAGTACGTGCGGATCTTCAAGCGCGACATCTCGCGGGTGGACGATCTCGTCTCCGGGCGAGTGCTTCGCAATCTGCCCGCGGATCCCTATGAGAGCGGCTGGGAGATCAGCGAAGAAACCGGTGAAATCGTTTCGGCGGGCATCCGATACCGCTACCGGCTCAGGGGAACGCTCGCGCGCGAGCGCGAGTCGGCGAAGTGAGGGGCAGAGGGGATGGAGCGGGAGACGGTCGTCCGGGTTTCCGGACTCGTTAAGGACTTCCGGCCGGGCCTCGGCTTGCGCAAGAAGCGCGTGCTGCACGGCATCGATCTCGAGGTGAAGCGCGGCGAGCTGTTCGGCTTCATCGGACCGAACGGCGCCGGCAAGACCACGACGCTGAAGATCCTGATGGGTCTGATTCGCGCGACGGCGGGCGAGGCGAGCATTCTCGGCCACGACGTGCGCGAGACCGCCTTCCGCGAGCACATCGGCTTCGCACCCGAGGCGCCGTACTTCTACGACTTCCTGACCGGCGCCGAGATTCTCGACTTCTACGCGAAGCTGTGCGCGGTGCCGGCGCAGCGCCGCCGCGAGCGCGTGCGCGAAGTGCTCGCGCAGGTCGGCCTCGCGCATGCCGCCGACGCGCGGCTGCGCACGTACTCGAAGGGCATGCTCCAGCGCATCGGCATCGCGCAGGCGATCGTGCACGATCCGAGCGTCGTGTTCCTCGACGAGCCGATGAGCGGGCTCGATCCCGTCGGCCGCAAGGAGATCCGCGACCTCGTCGCGCAGCTCTCCGCCGGCGGCAAGACGATCTTCATGAACACGCACATCCTCTCGGACGTGGAGTCGCTGTGCGATCGCGTCGCGATCATCGTGCAGGGCCGCATCGCTTATCAGGGCGTCCTCGACGGCGCGCTGCCGAGCGGCGAGCGCGAGGTCGAGGCGACTTTCTCCGCGCTCTCGCCCGAGCTCGCGGAGGAGGCGGAGTCGCGCTTCGAGGCGAAGCTCTCGGGCCGCGGCGAGCGCGTCACGCTGCGCGTCGCGCACAAGCACGTGAGCGAGCTCGTGCAGGTCGCGCTCGCGCGCGGTGCGATCCTCGAAGAGCTGGAGCCCGTGCGCGCGGATCTCGAGTCGCTGTTCCTCGACGCCGTGGCCGGCAAGATCCCGGGAGGCGCGAAATGAGGTGGCTGAGCGCGACGCTCGCGATCGCGGGCAACACCTGGCGCGACGCGATTCGCAGCAAGGTGCTCTACGTGCTGCTCTTTTTCGCGCTGCTGCTGATCGGCACCAGCGCGGCGCTCTCGACGCTCTCGTACGTCGAGCGCGATCGCATCCTGCAAGACGTGAGCTTCGCCGCGATCCGCTTCTTCGGCGCCGCGATCGCGATCTTCGTCGGCGTCGGCCTGGTGCACCGCGAGGTCGACCGCCGCACGATCTTCACGATCCTCTCGAAGCCGGTGGATCGCAGCGCCTTCATCGCGGGCAAGTACCTCGGCCTGGTCGCCACGCTCTGGATGCTGCTCGCGGTGATGATCGTGTGGTTCGTCGGCATGTCGCTCGCGTCGAGCGCGCCGCTCGACTCCGGCCACGCGACTGCGCTCGGTCTGATCGCGATCGAGTTCGCCGTGGTGGTGGCCTTCGCGACGATGTTCTCGTCGTTCGCCACGCCGTTCCTCGCGGGTTGTTACTCGCTCGGCATCTATCTGATCGGCCACATGACGCGCGACCTCTACGCGATCGGGAGAGCGTCGAGCTCGGAGGCGACACAAACCTTCTCGCTGTGGGTGAAGCGCCTGCTGCCCGACCTCGAGGCGTTCAACCGCACGATCGAGGCGGCGCACCAGCTGCCGATTCCTCCCACCGAGACGGCGTGGGCCGCGGTGATGGGCCTCGCTTGGGTGTTCGGCTTCCTGCTCGTCGCGGTGATGACGTTCGAGCGGCGCGACTTCCGATAGCTTCGCGCGCGAGATGCCTCCGAGCTCCACCGCGACGCTTCTGCCGGCGGGCTTCGCGCTCGTCGGCCTGCTCGGCCTGCTGGTCGGCTCGTTCCTGAACGTGGTGATCCATCGCGTGCCGCGCGGCGAATCCGTCGTGCGCCCGCGCTCGCGCTGCCCCTCGTGCAAGCACGAGATCACGGCGCTCGACAACGTGCCGGTGTTGTCGTGGCTCGCGCTGCGCGGGCGCTGCCGAAAGTGCAGCGCCGCAATCTCGCCCCGCTATCCGCTCGTCGAGCTCGCGACGGGCGCGCTGTTCGTGCTGATCGCGTGGCGCTACGGCGCGACGTGGTTGACGCCACTCTGGTGGATGTTCGGCTCCGGCCTCGTCGTCGCGGCGGGCATCGACTTCGACGAGCGCTGGATCCCCGACTCGATCTCGCTCGGCGGCCTCGCGCTCGGCCTCGGTGCCGTTCCGCTCGCACACTGGCAGCTCGGCGCGGCGTACACGGACGCGCTCGTGCATTCCGGCTTGGGCGCCGCGCTCGGCGGCGGCTTCCTCTGGCTCGTCGGATTCGCGCATGCGCGCGTATCCGTCGCCCTCGGGCGGAAGTTCGAGCACTGGCCCGGCGATGGCGAAGTGCTGCCGAAGCCCGCATCGCTCGACTACTGGACCTGGTTCCCGGGCCTCGGCTTCGGCGACGTGAAGTTGATGGCAGCCGTCGGCGCGTTCCTCGGGCCGATCGGCGTGCTCTACAGCATCGTTCTCGCCGCGCTGATCGGCCTCGCGTTCGGGCTCGCGCCGCTGTTGTTCCGGCGCGAAGCCGCGCCGTTCGGGTTCGCGCCCGCGATCTCGCTCGCCGCGATCGCGGCGGGCCTGCTCTCGACCTCTCACTGACGCGCAGTCGGGCTCTCAACTCCGCGCCGCAACGCACCGAAGCGGTGCTTCATGGAGAGAGGCCGGCGGCTCGAGACCGCTCACGCGCGCGCCCGCTGGCGCCGCGCGATTCGCGTCGCGGCGCTCATCGCGCTGGCGGGCTGCAATCAGATCGAAGTCGCGCGGCCGCGCGACGGCGCGCCGAACGTTCTGCTCATCACGATCGACACGCTGCGCGCGGATCACGTCGGCCCGCGCGGCGAACGCACGAGCCTCACTCCCGCGCTCGATCAGCTCGCCGCTTCGGGAACCTCCTTCACGAATGCGATCGCGACCGTTCCCACGACGCTGCCCTCGCACACCTCGATCCTGACAGGGGTGTATCCGCCGGCGCACGGCGTGCGGCACAACGGCGTCCACAAGCTCGCACCCGACGCCGAAACGGTTGCCCAGCGCTTTCAGGCGGTTGGCTACGCCACCGGCGCGTTCGTGGCCGCCGCCGTGCTCGACGGCATGTTCGGTCTCGATCGCGGCTTTGACGTCTACGACGACCACATGTCTCGGCGAAGCGCCGTTTCGGGCGGGACGTACGAGTTGCCGGGGAACGAAGTCTCGGACAAAGCGATTGCGTGGCTGGCGCAGATCGACCGGCCGTTCTTCGCTTGGGTGCACTACTACGACCCGCACTTCACGTACTCGCCGCCGGAGCCGTTCGCGTCGCGGCACGCGGGAGACCCGTACTCGGGCGAGATCGCATTCGTAGATGCGCAGGTCGGAAGGCTGCTCGATGCGCTGCGAGGGTCGAAGCGTTTCGAGAACACGGTCGTTCTCATCACGTCTGACCATGGCGAGAGTCTGGGCGAGCACGGTGAGGGAACGCACTCGTATCTCGTGTACGAAGGCGTCACGCACGTGCCGTTCATTCTCGCGGGCCCCGGCGTGCCGGCGGGCGTACGCGTCGACGAAGTCGTCTCCAACGCGGGGGCGGCGCAAACGCTGCTCGCGCGCGCGGGCCTCGCGCCGCTGCCGCGCGCGCAGGTGGGCGACCTCCTGCAGTTGGCGCGCAGCGAGAGCGGCGGGGCGGGCTGGGCGTACTCCGAGGCGCTCGCGGGTCAGCTCGATCACGGCTGGGCGCCGCTGCACGCGATTCGGACGGCGCGCTTCCGCTTCATCGAAGCGCCGCGCCCCGAGCTCTACGCGCTCGACGTCGACCCGCGCGAGCAGCGAAACCTGCTGCCGACGCAGGACCCAGCGCAGCTCGAGCGAGTCGCCGAGGCGCGAAGGCAGATCTCCGACCTGATGAGCGAGGCCAAGGCGAGCGTCGCAGCCCCGCTCGACGCCGAGACGCGCGCGCAAATCGAGGCGCTCGGCTACGTCGTTCCGCGTGCGGCCGAAGCGTCCGAGAGCGCGAACGCTCCGGACCCGAAGGATGTGGTGCAGTACGCGGAGCTCGAGCTCGCTTCGACCGGACTCCTCTCCCTCGGACGCCTCGAAGAAGCCGAACAGGTGGCGAGGCTCGGGCTCGCGAAGCTGCCGAACAGCATCGTGCTCGCGCAGAACCTCTGGCGCATCCACGCGCTGCGCGGGCGCAGCGCCGAGGCGCTCGCCGTCGCCGAGGCGGCGGCACAGCGCGCTCCGAGCAACCCGAGCGCGCAGGCTTTGCTCGGTGAAGCGAGGCGTGTGAACGGAGATCTCCGGGGCGCGGTCGCGGCCTTCGAGCGCGCGCGCGCGCTCGACCCTGCGCTGCCCGAGGCCCACTTCGCGTTGTTTGTGAAGCGCGCGATCGGAGCGCCCATCGAGGAGCTCGAAGCGCTCGCGCGTGCTGGCCTCGACGCGGGAGGCCGGAGCACACGCGCGTACGAGGCGTGCGGACGCGCCTGGGAGTCCGTTCGCGAGTACGAGCGCGCGCTCGACTGTTTTCAGAGCGGTCTCGAAGACGGCCAGGGCGACGAGAGCCGGCTGCACATGCTCCTCGCGATCCACGCGGCTCGACTCGGCGACGACGAGCTGCTCGCGGCGCACGCGGCGCAAGCGGGCCCCGCCGCACGCGATCTCGATCTGGCGCGCGAGCTGGGCATCGCCTTCGCCGCCCGCGGACAAAGCGAACGCGCCGAGGCGATCTTCCGGTTTCTCGCAGTTCGCGATCTCTCTGGCGGCGCACAGCGGATGCTCGAGAAGCTCGAGCGCGAACGCCGGCAGCGAAGTCGAGGCTGAGCGCGCGGTCGCGAGAGCGACATCGCGGCGCCCGCGCAGTTACCGTCGCGCCTTCGCGCCGAGCGCGGAGGGGACATGGCCGAGACGAACGCTGAGCAACGCGCCTACTGGAACGAGCAGGCGGGCCCCATCTGGGTCGCGATGCAGGAGCGCATGGATGTGCAGATCGGCGCGCACGGCGAGCGCGCGCTGCGCGTGCTCGCGGCGCAGCCGGGCGAGCGTGTGCTCGATGTCGGCTGCGGCTGCGGCGACACCGCGCTCGCGATCGCGCGCGCGGTCGGCGCGAGCGGGCGCGTGCTCGGCGTCGACATCTCCGCCCCGATGCTCGCGCGGGCCCGCGAGCGCGCGGCGGCTGCGGGCCTGACCAGTACCACGTTCGAGCTCGCCGACGCGCAGACGCACGCGCTTGCGGCGGGCGCCTTCGACGCGCTCTTCTCGCGCTTCGGCGTGATGTTCTTCGAGGCGCCTGGCGCGGCCTTCACGAACCTCGCGCGCGCGCTGCGGCCCGGCGGGCGCGTCGTGTTCGCGTGCTGGCAGCCCGTGGCGCATAACCTCTGGGTCGCGGCGCCGATGAGCGCGCTGGCTGGCGTGCTCACGCTGCCGCCGCCTCCTCCGCCCGGCGCGCCCGGTCCCTTCGCGTTCGGCGACCCCGAGCGCGTGCGCGGGATCCTCGGCGAAGCGGGCCTTCGCGAGATCGAGCTCCGCAGCGAGTCGCTGCCGATGGCCTTCGGCGGAGTCGACGAGGCTGCGGCATTCCTCACGGACCTCGGCCCCGCGAGCCGCGCCATCCGCGAAGCCGGCGGCGGCGACGAGCTGCGCGCGAAGTGCACCGAGGCGATCAAAGCCGCCATCGCGCCTCACGCGCGAGGGGGCAAGGTGGAGCTGGGCAGCGCGATCTGGGTCGTGAGCGCGAGAAAGCCAGCCTAAAGCCCCTCGCGCGGTCGTTCCGAAGGCTTATTCTGCGCCGCCTGTTCCCCGATCGTCTAACGGTAGGACCGCAGATTCTGACTCTGCTAGTCGAGGTTCGAATCCTCGTCGGGGATCCAGTTCTTCGTGGGCTTCGCTCGGCTCTGTTTGGGTGAATCGTGGCATCACGAGTTGACCGCCTCGCTGCGCGCCGACTGAGCGAGCTGTCGCTCGCTCGGTCGGCTTGCTGGGGATCGGGGTTGGTCCGCTCACCTTCGTTTCGAGCAGGTAGCTAGGTAGAACCGCCATGAAGCTCGCCATCGATTCGCTGACCGAGACGCCCGTCGCGTTTCAGTTCACGGCCACGCCGCAGTGGTTTCGGGAGCGGTTTGCGGGGGGTGCGGCGCCGCGGGAGGGGCTGAGCGAGGCGCTCGCGATCGAGGGGCGGGCGTATCGGGCGGCGGCGGACGTGCTGGTCGAGGGGAGCGTGCGCGGCGAGGTCGAGCTCGGATGCAGCCGATGCCTCCGCCGCTATCGTGCGCCGGTCCGCGAGCCCTTCCGCCTCGTGCTGGAGCCCGCCGGAGCCAGAGTTCCTGCAGATCCCGAGGGCGCCGAAGCTCTCTCCAGCGATGGCGTGTACCTGGGCGACGAGGCGGAGACGGGTTGGTTCCGCGGGCAGGAAATCAGGCTCGATCGCTTCATCGGAGAGGTCATCTCGCTCGCGTTGCCCATGCAGCCGCTTTGCCGGGAGGAGTGCAAAGGGCTGTGCCCGCGCTGTGGCGTGGACCGCAACGCCGAGTCGTGCAACTGTGCCGAGTCCCGCCCCGAATCCCCGTTTGCCGTGCTGAGCAAGCTCAAAAGGCCAGGCCCGGCGCCTCAGTCCTAAGTCTCGATCGGAGAGAGCAATGTCCGCGGTCCCGAAGAAGAAAGTCTCGAAGTCGCGCAAGAACATGCGCCGCAGCCACCACCACCTCGCGAACCCGGCTAGCGCCGCGTGCCCGAAGTGCGGCGAGCCGCGCGCGCCGCACCGCGTGTGCCGCTTCTGCGGCACGTACGACGGGCGGCAGGTGCTGAAGGTCGACGACGAGGAGTAGGGCGTTGCTCGCGCTCCTCTTCCCCGGGCAGGGCTCGCAGGCGGTCGGGATGGGCCGCGACGTGTTCGACGCGTCGCCCGCCGCCCGCGCCGTGTTCGAGGCGGCGGATCGCGCGCTCGGCTTCTCGATCTCGAAGCTGTGCTTCGAGGGACCCGAGGACGAGCTGCGCCGCACCGAGATCCAGCAGCCCGCGATCGTCACGACCAGCATCGCATTGCTGCGCGCCGTCGAGGAGAAGCTTCCCCTCGCGCCGCGTTTCGTCGCCGGCCACAGCCTCGGCGAGTACTCGGCGCTCGTCGCCGCGGGTGCGCTGTCGCTCGAAGACGCCGTCGTGCTCGTGAACAAGCGCGGGCGCTTCATGCAGGAGGCGGTGCCGGCCGGGAAGGGCGCGATGGCGGCGCTGATGGGCCTCGAGCCGGCGAGCGTCGACGAGGCGTGCCGGACCGCAGCGGCGGAGACGGGCCTCGTGGTCTCGCCCGCGAACTACAACTCCTCGCAGCAGATCGTGATCGCGGGCGACGCGAGCGCCGTCGAGCGGGCCATCGCCGTCGCGAAAGAGCGCGGTGCGAAGCGCGCGGTGCCGCTGCCGGTGAGCGCACCCTTCCACTGCGCGCTGATGCGGCCCGCGGCCGAGCGGCTCGCGGGTGAGCTCGCGCGCGTGAAGTTCGCGGACCCGCGTGTCCCGGTGATCACGAACGTCGAGGCCGCGCCGAATGCCAGCGGCTCGCGCATCCCCGCGCTGCTCGAGCAGCAGGTCACTGCGCCGGTGCGCTTCATCGAGTCGGTCAAGCAGCTCGCGGCGCTCGGCGTGACGCGCGTGATCGAGATTGGGCCGGGTTCGGTGCTCACGGGCCTCGTCGCACGCATCGAGCGCGGGATCGAGCGGGCGAACGTTTCGTCCCTGGAAGAAGTGAACGCGGTGGTGGCGAGCGGCGCTGCGGCGTAGGTTGCCGCCACCGGGGACGACGAGAGGGGGTCGAACATGGATGCGGGTCTCGCCAAGCGAGTCGAGGCGATCATCGTCGAGCAGCTCGGCGTCACGCCAGAAGAGGTCGTGCCCGAGGCGAACTTCATCGACGACCTCGGCGCCGACTCGCTCGACATCGTCGAGCTCGTGATGGCGATGGAAGAAGAGTTCGACATCGAGATTCCCGACGAGCACGCGGAGCGCCTGCAGACGATTGGCTCCGCGGTCGAGTACCTCAAGGAACGCCTCGCTTCGTAGGCGTCTTCCGATCGAGCCGGAGCACCACGTGTCAGCGGCGCAAGAAATCGTGGTCACCGGCGTCGGCTGTGTTTCGCCGCTCGGCACGAGCGCGGCGGAGACCTGGGACGCGATCGTCGCAGGGAAGGGCGGCATCGCGGCGCTGCCCGAAGAGTTCGACGCGCGGCTCGAGGTGCGCATCGCCGGGCTCGTGACCGGCGAGCTGAACCCCGGCGAGGTGGAGCGCAAAGAGCTGCGCCGCATGGACCGCGCGATCCTGCTCGCGCTGTGCGCCGCGCGCGAGGCGCTCGCGGACGCGCAGCTGTCAGGGCGTGTGGGCAGCGCGGTGGATCGCGACCGCATCGGCGTCGCGATCGGCTCCGGCATCGGCGGCATCCACACGCTCACGCAGCAGGACCGCATCTACGTCGAGAAGGGGCCGACGCGCATCTCGCCCTTCTTCATCCCGATGACTCTCGCGAACATGCCAGCCGGCGTGGTCGCGATTCACCACGGCTTGCGCGGCCCGAACTTGTGTCACGTGACCGCCTGCGCGAGCGGCGCCCACGCGATCGGCGAGTCGCTTCGCTTGTTACGCGCGGGCGAGGCCGACGCGATGGTCGTCGGCGCCACCGAGGCCGCCGTCGTCGATCTCGTGATCGCGGGCTTCACGAACATGCAGGCGCTCTCGAAGCGCAACGCGGAGCCCGCGCGCGCGAGCCGGCCGTTCGACGCGGAGCGCGACGGCTTCGTGCTCGGCGAAGGCGCTGCGGTGCTGGTGATCGAGCGCGCCGAGCACGCGCGCGCCCGCGGCGCGCCGGTGCGCGCGAGGCTGCTCGGCTACGGCGCCTCCGCCGACGCCGCACACATGGCCGCGCCCGATCCCGAGAGCGGCGGCGCGCTGCGCTGCATGAAAGCTGCGCTCGCGAACGCCGGCCTCGCGCCCACGGACGTGGACTACGTGAACGCGCACGCCACCAGCACGCCCGCGGGCGACGTGGTGGAGGCGAAGGCGCTGCGGGACGTGTTCGGCGCGCACACGGACCGCCTCGCGGTGTCCTCGACGAAGGGCGCGACGGGCCACCTGCTCGGCGCCGCCGGCGCGCTCGAAGCGCTGCTGACGGTGCGTTCGCTCGAGACGGGTATGTTGCCGCCGACGCTGAATCTCGATCGGCCCGACCCGGAATGCATGCTCGACCACGTCGCGAACAAGGCCCGCGCTGCGCGGGTGCGCGTCGCGCTGAGCAACAGCTTCGGGTTCGGCGGCGTGAACGCGGCGTTGGTTTTCGGCAGCAAGGATTCCTAATGACAGAGGCCCGCAAGTCGCAGCGCAGCTGCGACGCGCAGCGAGCCGAAGGCGAGCGAAGTCAACACAGCCTGAAGCAGCAAGCCGCGTCGGCTGCGACGCGGCGCGCAGTGAGCCGCAGGCGAACGGAGATCGCAAAGATGGCCGATGTGATCGCGATGGGCGGCGACCACCGTGGGTTCGCGCTGAAGAAGGCGCTGCGCGAGAAGCTCGAAGCGGCGGGCTACGCGGTGGTCGACTACGGCCCGAACAGCGCCGACTCGGTGAGCTACCCCGAGTTCGCGGCGCCCGCGGCGCGCGCAGTCTCCACGGGCGCGGCCTCGCGCGGCATCGTGATCTGCGGCAGCGGCCTCGGCGTGATGTACACCGCGAACCGCTTTCCGCGCGTCCGCGCCGCGCTCGTGCACGACGCCGACACCGCCGCCGTCGCGCGCCAGCACAACGACGCGAACATGCTCGCGCTCGCCGGCGACAAGACCGATCCCGCGACGGCGTGGGCGATCGTCGAGCGCTGGCTCGCGACGCCGTTCGAGGGCGGGCGTCACGCCGGCCGCGTCGCGGCGATCGACACGCTCACGAAGTCGCACGACGGCGCGCTCGAAGCGGCGGACCCGATCGTCGCCGACATCCTGCGGCGCGAAGCGCGCCGGCAGGCGGAGGGCCTCGAGCTGATCGCGTCGGAGAACTTCGTCTCCGAGGCCGTGCTCGAAGCGGTCGGTTCCGTCGGCACCAACAAGTACGCCGAGGGCTATCCGGGCCGGCGCTTCTACGGCGGCTGCGAAGTGCTCGACGAAGTCGAGGAGCTCGCGGTCGCGCGCGCCAAGACGCTGTTCGGCTGCGAGCACGCGAACGTCCAGCCGCACTCGGGCTCGCAGGCGAACGAGAGCATCTACCGCGCCGTGCTGAAGCCGGGCGACACCATCCTCGCGATGAATCTCGATCACGGCGGGCACCTGACGCACGGCAGCCCGGTGAACTTCTCGGGGCAGCTCTACAAGATCGTCCCTTACGGCGTGCGCGAGAGCGACGAGCGCATCGACTACGACCAGCTGCGCGACCTCGCGCGCGCGCATCACCCGAAGCTGATCCAGTGCGGCGCGACGGCGTACTCGCGCGTGATCGACTTCGCACGCTTCCGCGAGATCGCCGACGAAGTCGGCGCGCTCTTGTTCGCCGACATCGCGCACATTGCCGGCTTGGTCGCGACGGGCCATCACCCAAGCCCCGTCGGCAAAGCGCAGCTGATCGGCACCACCACGCACAAGACGCTGCGCGGCCCGCGCGGCGGCATGATCCTGTGCGACGCCGCGTTCGCGAAGGCCGTCGACAGCGCGGTGTTCCCGGGCGGGCAGGGCGGCCCGCTCATGCACGTGATCGCGGCGAAGGCGGTCGCGTTCCGCGAGGCGCTCGCGCCGAGCTTCGGCGATTACTGCGCGCAGATCGTCGCGAATGCGCGCGTGCTGGCCGACGGGCTGGCGCAGCGAGGCTTCAAGATCGTCTCGGGCGGCACGGACAATCACCTGTTCCTGCTCTCGCTGCTCGGCCGCGAGCTGAGCGGAAGGAAGGCACAGGAGGCGCTCGAGCTCGCGGGCATCACCGCGAATCGAAACATGGTGCCGTTCGACACGCGCACGCCCTTCGTCACCTCCGGCCTGCGCTTCGGCACGCCGGCGATGACGACGCGCGGCCTCCGCGAGGGCGAGATGCGAGAGATCGCGGGGCTCGTCGCCCGTGTGCTGGATGCGCCGGCGGACGAGGCGGTACGCACTGCCGTGCGCGCCGACGTGCTCGCCCTCTGTGCGCGCTTCCCGCTCTACCCGACGCGCTGGCGTCGCGAGCAGTAGTCAGGGAGGTCGCGCCTCGTGCAGTGCCCGTACTGCAACGACCCGTCGAATCGCGTGATCGACTCGCGCCTCACGCGCGAGGGTCAGGAGATTCGGCGCCGGCGCGAGTGCGACGAGTGCGGGCGGCGCTTCACCACGCGCGAGCGCGTCGAAGAGCTGGTGCCGAAGATCATCAAGCGCGACGAACGCCGCGAAGAGTTCAGCCGCGCGAAGCTCGAGCACTCGATCCAGAAGGCCGTGGTGAAGCGGCCGATCTCCGAAGACGCGATCCAAAACATGATCGACCGCATCGAGACCAGGCTCGCCGAGACGGGCGACTCCGAGGTGCCGACGCGCCGTGTCGGCGAGCTCGCACTCGAGGAGCTGAGCGCCGTCGACGCAATCGCAGCCTCGCGTTTCGCCTCGGTCTTTCACGACTGGAAGAGCCCCGCCGACTACGAAGCCTTCTTCGCGACGTTGGCTGCGCGCGACGAAGACGAATCCCGCTAGGCGAGCCATGCGCCCCGAAGAAGCCATGCAGCTCGCACTCGCACGAGCGCGCCGCGCGTCGGGGCGCACGTTCCCGAATCCCGCGGTGGGCGCCGTCGTGCTGCGAGGCGCGAAGGTGTTGGGTGCGGGCGAGACGCAGCCGCCGGGCTCGGCGCACGCCGAGGTGCGCGCGATCCGGCAGGCGCTGCGCCGCCACGGTGAGCGCGCGCTGCGCGGGGCCACGCTCGCCGTGACGCTCGAGCCGTGCGGGCATCACGGCCGCACGCCGCCGTGCACCGACGCGATTCGCGCTGCCGGAATCGCGCGCGTGTGGATCGGCGCGCGCGATCCGCATCCGCTCGTGTCGGGCCGCGGCATTCGCGCGCTGCGCCGCGCGGGCATCGAGGTCGTGACGGACGTGCTCGCCGCCGAGTGCGTCTACCAGCACCGCGGCTTCTTCTCCGTGCAGGAGCGCGGCCGACCGTGGGTGGCGCTGAAGCTGGCGGCGACCCTCGACGGGCGCATCGCGACGGCGCGCGGCGAGTCACGCTGGATCACGGGCGAGCCCGCGCGCGCACTTGCGCACCAGCTGCGCGACGTGGCCGACGCGGTGATGGTGGGCGCCGGCACTGCGCTCGCGGACGACCCCGCGCTCACCGTGCGCACGCCTGCGGGCGAGCTCGTGCGAGCGCCGGTGCGCGTCGTCGTCGACAGCGCGCTCGCCACGCCGCCGCGGCTTGCGCTCTATCGCGACGCCTACGCAGACCGCACGTGGCTGCTCACCGCACACGGCCACCCCGCGCGCGCGCTCGCGGCGCGCACGGCGCGCGGCGCCCGCACGCTCGAAGCGCCGAAGCGCGGCAAGCACCTCGACCTCGAGCGCGCGCTCGCCCAGCTCGCAGGCGCAGGTCTCACGCAGATCTTGGTCGAGGGCGGCGGCGGGCTCGCGGCGGCGCTGCTGCGCGCGCGGCTCGTCGACGAGCTGCACTGGTTCGTCGCGCCGAGTGTGATCGGCGGCGACGGCAGGCCTGCGGTCGCCGCACTCGGGCTCACAAAGCTCGCGGATCGTGCTCAGTTCGAGCTGCGAAGCATGCGACGCCTCGGTTCGGATCTGTACGTTCACGCCACCTTCCGACCGTGAGCGTCTCACCCACGTGCGCACCTACCCGAGCGATCGCGATGCAGCCGGCCTCCGCTTCGCGGTGGTCGTCGGCCGCTTCAACCACCCGATCTCGTCCGCGCTGCTCGAAGGCTGCCGTGAGGAGCTGACTTCGCGGGGCGCGAGCGGCGACGACGTGCACGTCGCCTGGGTCCCGGGCGCGTTCGAGATTCCGCTCGCGGCGCGCAAGCTCGCCGAGAGCGGGCGCTACGACGCGATCGTCACGCTCGGTGCCGTGATTCGCGGCGGCACCCCGCACTTCGAGTACGTGTGCCAAGGCGTCACCGACGGCGTCGGCGCCGTCATGCGCGACACCGGCGTGCCCGTCGCGTTCGGCGTGCTCACCACGGACGATGTCGACTCCGCGCTCGCTCGCGCGGGCGGCAGCGAGGGGAACAAGGGCGTCGAGGCGGCGCTCGCGGCAGTGGAGATGGCGCGCCTCGTGCGCGCGCTCGCGAAGCCGCCCGAGGTCGAGTCGTGAGCGCGAAGCAGAGCGCGCCGCGGCATCGCTCGCGTGAGGCGGCGCTGCAGGCGCTCTACGCCGCCGACATGTCCGGCGAGGCGGATCTCTCCCGCGCGCAGGCTTCGCTCGAGGCGCTCGCCGAGCACTTCGAGCTGCCCGCCGGTGCGCGGGCGTTCGCGAAGGAGCTCGTGCTCGGCGTCGCGTCGAATCGCGACGACATCGACGCGCGCATCACCGCGGTCGCGCATCGCTGGCGGCTCGAGCGCATGGCCGCGGTCGATCGCAACGTGCTGCGCCTCGCGGCCTACGAGATCGTGTACGCGGACACGCCGCGCGAAGTCGCGATCGACGAGGCCGTCGAGCTGGCGCGCCGCTTCGGCGACGACGCTTCGCCGCGCTTCGTGAACGGCGTGCTCGACGCGCTCGCGCGGGCGGCGGAGTCGCCGCGATGAGCGTGGTGCTGCCGGTCGGTCTCGATGCGCGCACGTTCCAGCGCGTCCCGTGCGACCTGATCGCCGCGCCGCTGTTCGCGACGGGCCTGCCGATGCGCGGGCCCGCCGCGTGGCTCGACTGGCGACTGTGTGGACTCGCGGCGCGGGCCGCCGCGAGCGCGCCCGCCGCCGCTCGCGGCAGCGGCGTGCTCCTGTTGCCCGCGCGCGGCCGGCTGCGCGCGAGCTGGGTGTTGTTAGGCGGCGCGGGCGATCCCGCCGCGTTCGGCGAGGCCGGCGCGCGCGCCTGGGCGCAGGACGCGACGCAGCGCGCCGCAGAGCTGCGCGTCGGCGCGCTCGCGCTGGCAATCGCCCCGGATCGCATCTCGCGCCTGGCGCTCGATCGCACGATCGCCGCGACGCTCGCAGGCGTCGCCGCGGCCCTCGCCGCGCGGCCCGCGCCGCTGCGGCTCACGCTCGTCGTCTCGCAGCCCGAGCTCACCCGCGCAGAGGCGGCGCTCGCAGCAGCGCCGCGGCATTACCCCGGCGGCGTCGCCTTGCGCATCGACCGCGCCGACCCGGAAGAGCCTCCGCAGCCGATCGCCGGTGCGGCGGCGCCGGGGCTACGCCCCGCGCTGAGCGCGACGCAGGTCTGACGACGCCGCGCGCGGCCTCCGCGAGGGAGAAACGGGCGCCCCGCGCAACGCTGAGACTCGGGGGATCGCAAGCCCGATCACCCATTTAGTTCGCACAGCTACGCGCCGATGGACCGCCTATGAGTCTCGTCGGAAGCCTGGAGGACCTGGGCCTCGGCGACATCCTCCAGATCGTGCACCTCTCCGGGAAGTCCGGAGTGCTCGCGCTGCGCGGCGATGTCGGCGAAGGCCAGATCGTCTTCGAACGCGGCCTCGTGCGCGTCGCGACGACGCGCGATCTCCCTCAGGATCTGCGCGAGCTGCTCGCCCGGCGCAAGGCGATCGAGGTCGACGCGCTCGCCGACGCGGCGCGCGAGGCGCGCAAGCGCTCGCTGCCGCTGTCGTCGGTGCTCTTCGAGCGCGCGCTGATCGAGACCGATCCGCTCGAAGAGCTGCGCGCGCAGGCCGTGGCCGACGCGGTCATGGCGATGTTCCGCTGGCGCGCCGGCGAGTTCAGCTTCGAGGTGCGCGAGGGCGCCGCAGGCGCCGACGACCTCGCGCTCGCGCGCGGGTTGAACCCGCAGTTCCTCGCCCTCGAGAGCGCTCGCGAGAGCGACGAGAACGTTGAAGACGAAGACGACTCCACGGCCACCGTCGCGGCCCCGCCGCTCGGGCCCGAAGACGATCCGTTCGCGGATCCGCCTCCGCCCGTCGCCGCGGTGCGAGAGCCCGCGGCTGCGGCAGTCGAGGAGGCGCTGTCCGCGGAGATTGCGGAAGCGGAGCCCGTCGTGCCGGCCGAGATCGAGCCGGAGCCGACGTTCGAGCCCGAACCGGCGCCGCGCGTGGAAGCCGCGCCGCAGCGTGCCAGCGCGCCTGCGCCGAGCCTCGACGAGTCGCTGCGCGAGAGCGAGCCGCAGCCCGTCGCCGACTCCGCGCCGCCCGCGCAGCCGCCGCCGGTGATCGCGATCGATGCGTCGCTCGCCGTGCTCGAGTGGGTCAAGTCTGCGCTCGCGGGCTACGCGCGCATTCACGCCTTCCAGCACACCGAGCTCGGCATCCAGCGCATCCGGCAATACTTGTTACGGCGCGAGCTGCCGCTCGTGCTGATCGGCGCGAACGCGCCGCCCGATCCGATCTCCGGCGCGCGCGACGTGTACGACGTGGCGGCACGCCTGCGACGGCAAGCGCCTCGGCTCCCGATCGTGGTGCTGACGCCCGCCGGCGCGCGCCCGCCGGCGCGCCGCCGCACCGGCGCGGCGCCGTCTGCATTCGTCGAACGCCCCAAGGACGGCGCGCTCTCCGACTCCCGGCGCGGCGCCGAGCGGCTCGAGCTCGCCGCTGCCTTGCGCTCGGCCCTCGAAGCTCTGCCCGACGCGAGCTCGCTCGCCGCGACTCAGCCTGCGCCCTCGCGCGCGGCGCTGCCGCAGGGCGACCTCGCACGCCTGCGCGAAGCCAGCTCGCGCCTGCGCGAGCGCGCCCACCAAGGCGAGGTGCTGACGAACGTTCTCAGCTTCGCGGCGCAAAGCTTCTCGCGCGTCGCGCTGTTCATGGTTCGCGACGAGACGCTCGCCGGCATCGCCCAGCTCGGCCTCGCGAAGGTGGGCGGCCCCGACGACGCCGCGCTGCGCGAGGTGCAGCTGCCGCTGCGCGAGTCCGCATGGGTGCGGCGCGTCCTCGACACGCTCGCCCCGGTGCGCGGCCGCCCCACGGACGAAGGCGATCAGCGCCTGTGCGTGATGCTCGGCAACGACATCCCGCGCGAGGCGTTCCTCGCGCCGATCGAGAGCGCCAACCGCGTGGTCGCGATCCTCTACGCCGACAACCTGCCCGGCGGGCTCCTGCTGCCCGAGACCGGGGCCCTCGAAGTCGTACTCCACGAAGCCGGGCTCGCGCTCGATCGCAGCCTGCTCGAGCGCGCACTGAGCGAGACGACCGGCGCGGCCACCCGCTGATCCGGGCGGCAGCCGCCCTCGCGGGCCACGCTTTGTCCGCCGGGCGTCGCTAGCCCGATTTCGGCCTGCCTCGCGAACCCGCGTCGCGCCCGCGCCTAGCGCGCAGAAGTCGGCGGACTCCCTCAAGAATTGCCTTCCCGAGGCCGAAGTCTCGCGAGTGCGCGCAGTGCGCGCGCTGGGAGGGGAGCGGTGCGACGCGTACTCGTGGTGGAAGACTCGCAGACCATGCGCGAGTGGATCGGCGCAGCGCTCGAAGAGGGCGACCAGGCGCTGAAAGTTGATCTCGCGACGAGCGGCTTCGAGGCGCTGCGTCTCCTACCCCGGCAGACCTACGACCTCGTCATCACCGACATCAACATGCCCGACATCCACGGGCTCGAGCTGATCTCGTTCATCCGCCGCGACCCGCGCCACGCCGGCGTCCCGCTCGTGATCGTGTCGACGGAGAGCGGCGAGGAAGACCGCCGCCGCGGGCTCGCGCTCGGCGCGAACGCGTACCTCGTGAAACCGTTCGCCGCGCAGGAGCTGCTGCGCGTCGTCGAGGACCTGCTGCCCGGAGCGAGAGGCTGAGATGGCGGCGCGCCGTAACAAGTCGACGCCCGCGGCGCGAGCCGAGCGCGAGTTTCTCTCGGAGGCCGAGGAGATTCTCGAGCGCATGCGCGACGACCTCGCGCTCTGCCTCGAGTCGGCGACGGCTGACGAGGAAATCGCGCCCGACGTGCTCAACCGCCTGTTTCGTTCGGCGCACTCGCTGAAGGGCCTCTCGGGGCTGTTCGGCCTCGGAGCGCTCGCCGAGCTCACGCACCGCACCGAAGACTTGCTCGACGCCTGGCGCCTCGGCCGCGCGCGCGTGACGGCCGACGGGCTCGCGTTGTTCGAGGAGGCCGTGGCGCTGTTCGGCCGCGCGCTCGAGCAGCTCGCCGCGGGCGCGCTCGCGCCCGGCTTCGCGGACGCAGTGGCGCAGCTGCTCGCGCGCATCGACGCGTGGCGCTCGGGCGCCCCTGCGCCGCAAGCGGCGACGGGCGATGCGCTCGATGCGCCGCCGGCGCTGCTGCGCGCGCTCACGGAGTACGAAGAGCACCGCCTGCGGGAGAACCTCCAGCGCGGCCGCGCGATCTACGTGATCACGGCCGTGCTCGAGCTCGCGAGCTTCGAGGAGCGGCTCTCCGAGATCGGCACCGCGCTGCGCGAGGTCGGCGAGCTGCTCTCGACGCTGCCTTCCCCGGGCGACGGCAATCCCGGCGAGATTCGCTTCGCGCTGCTCGCCGCGACCGACCTCGACGCGGCGACGCTCGCGCGCCGCCTCGATCTCGAGCCGAGCGCGATTCACACCGCGCGCGCAGGCACCCGCTCGGCCGCGCCTGCGAGCCCACGCCGCGCCGCGGCACAGCCGGTGGCGAAGCCGAGCGCGAGCCCGGCGGCGGCGCCCGCCGTCGGCGAGCCGGACATCGCGCTCGCCGACCGCCCCGGCTCGCCGCGCGAAGCGACGGACGCGGACGCCGCGACGCTGCGCTCGATCAGCGACACGGTGCGCGTCGACATTCGCAAGCTCGACGAGCTGATGAACCTCGTGGGCGAGCTCGCGCAGGAGCGCGGCGCGCTCGCGGCCTTCGCGCGCAAGCTCGCGGCGGACACCCACGCGGCGAAGCTCGGCGCCGAGCTCGACAAGATCCACAAGGCGCTCGATCGCAAGCTGCAAGACCTGCAGGCCAGCGTGATCGAAGTGCGCATGGTTCCGCTGCGGCAGGTCTTCGACAAACTCTCTCGCGTCGCGCGGCGCCTCAAGCTCGATCTCGGCAAGAACGCGCAGCTCGAGATCAAGGGCGCCGACACCGAGCTCGACAAGCTGATCGTCGAGCAGCTCGTCGATCCGCTGATGCACATCGTCCGCAACGCGTTCGACCACGCGCTCGAGAGCGCGCAGGAGCGCGTTGCCGCCGGGAAGCCCGAGCACGGTCACGTCCGCATCGAGGCCACGCAGCGCGGCAACGACGTCGTGATCAGCGTCGCGGACGACGGGCGCGGCATCGACACCGCCCGCGTGCGTGCGCGCGCGATCGAGCGCGGCCTCATCTCCGCCGACGCGCAGCTCACGCAGCGCGACTTGCTCGACCTAGTGTTCGCGCCGGGTCTCTCGACGCGCAGCGAAGTCACCGAGACCAGCGGCCGCGGCGTGGGCATGGACGTGGTGCGCGCGAACGTGTCGGCGCTCGGCGGCATCGCCTCGATCGACTCGACGCTCGGCAAGGGCACGGTCGTCACGCTGACGCTGCCGATCACCCTCGCGATCATCCAAGCGCTGGTCGTGGGCGTCGGCGGCGAGCGCTACGCGATCCCGCTCAACAGCGTGCGCGAGGTGCTGATCCCCGAGCCGGACGCGCTGCAGCGCAGCGGCTCGCGTGAGCTGCTCGCGCTGCGCGGTGAAGCGCTGCCGGTGCTGCGCCTGCGCGAGGAGTTCTCCGTCACGAGCGGCGCCGCGAGTGCGGACAAACCCTTCGCGGTGATCCTCGGCCTCGGCGATGCGCGCCTCGCGCTGCTCGTCGATCGGCTCGAAGGCCAGCGGGATTCCGTGATCAAGCCGATCCAGGGCCCGGTGCGCAGCGTGCGCGGCGTGGCCGGAGCCACCGAGCTCGGCGATCAGGCCGCCGTGCTCGTGCTCGACGTCGCCGCCCTCGTGAGCAGCGCGGTCGGCGCCGGCCTGCGCTCCGAGGCCGCGTGATGACCGCCGCCGATCGCGCTTGGGACGTGCTCGCGCGCGCCGCCGCTGCGCGCGGTGCACAGGTGCAGACGCGCGCGCTAGCTGATCCACCTGATCCGGCAGGAGCCCGACCTCGCGACGATGCCGATCGTGGTGATCACCACCGAAGGCGCCTCGGAGGATCGCGACCGCGCGCTCGCGCTCGGCGCGAACGAGTACTTGGCGAAGCCGATCCAGGCGAATCGCGTGTTGCAGGTCGCGCGCGCACTTCTGAAGCTTTCCGAGTAGCTCGCGCCGGCGTGGTGCCCGGCGATGCAGCGGGCGGCGCTGCGCGCCGGCGGCGGCGAGGAGCGCGTCGCGACGGCGAGGGGGCTCTGCTAACCCGCGCGGCGTGAAGCGGCGCACTCTTCTCACGACCCTCGCGCTCGCGAGCGCCGCGCTCGGCTGCGGCTACACGCCCGTGCGTTACGCGGACGCGCTCGGCGACGCGAAGACCGTCGCGCTCGTGGCGCTGCGCAACGACAGCTTCGAGCCCGGCCTCGACACGCTCGTCTCGGACGCGCTCGCGCGCGAGTTCCTGCGCCGCGGCGCGCTGCGAATGGTGGAAGAGCCTGCCCGTGCAGACCTCGTGATCTCGGGCGCCGTGCAGAGGCTCGGCGTCGCGCGCAAGAGCTTCTCCTCCGTGGCGCTGGCGCTCGAGTACGAGCTCGAGCTCACGCTCGCCGTGAAGATCACGCGCCGCGACGGCACCGTCGTGCCGCTCGACGCGAGCTCGCAGATCGAGACGGAGCGCTACGTCGCGAGCGCCGACGTCGAGGTGGAGCGCACGCACCGCGAAGAAGCGCTGCGCCGCCTCGCAGGGCTGCTCGCGGGTCGCATCCACGACGCGCTGTTCGAGCGCATCGCGCCGTGACGCCGGCGGAGCTCGCGCGCGAGCTCGCGGGCGGACGCGTTCGCCCCGCCTACCTGCTCGCCGGCGCAGAGGCGCTGCTGCGCGACGACGCGCTCGCCGCGATCCGGCGCGCCGCGCTCGGCGAGGACGGCGGCGACTTCGACGTCGACAAGCTCGCGGGCGACAAGACCACGCCGGGGCAGCTGCAAGATGCCGTGCGCTCGCTGCCGATGCTCGCGAAGCAGCGGCTCGTCGTGCTGCGCGAGCCCGAGGCGCGCAAGGGCGGCAAGGGCGAGGCGCTGGCGGAGGCGCTCGCCGGAGTCGTTACGGACGCCGCGGCGAGCGACACGTGCGTGCTGGTCGTCGTCGCCGAGCAGATCGACCGGCGCTCGAAGTGGGTGAAGGCGTTCGCGGAGCCCGCCGCGTTCGTCGCGTGCGATCCGCCGAAGAACGCGCGCGAGGCGCAAGGCTTCCTACGCGAGGAGGCGAAGGCGCAGGGCGTTTCGCTCGACGCCGGCGCGGCCGAGCTGCTCGCCGAGTCCGTCGGGCCGAATCTGCTCGCGCTGCGCCAAGAGCTCGCGAAGGCCGCGCTCTATGCGGGCCCGGGCGCGAAGATCACTCGCGCCCACGTGCAGGAGACGATCTCAGCGGTCGCCGAGGAGCCGATCTGGGATCTCACCGACGCGATCGGCGAAGGCCGCAGCGCCGACGCGCTCGGCCTGCTCGGCCGCATGCTGGCGGCAGGAGCGCCCGCGCCCGTGTTGTTAGGCGCGCTCGCCTCCCACTTCCGCCGCCTCGCGCGCACCCGCGCGGGCGAAGCACCCGCCGGCCCGCCCTTCGTCGTGCAGAAGCTCGAGCGCCAGGCCCGCCGCTACACCCCCACGCGACTCGTCTCCTGCCTGCGCGCCATCCACGAAGTCGACGAAGTCCTGAAGGGCGCCGGCGCCATCCCCCAGGGCCTCGCGCTCGAACGCCTCGTCCTAGGACTCTCGGCCTAACAACCGCGGAGCTAGGAGAACAGCGGATCTAGGAGCGAAGCGGCAGCCCAGCCAATCCCCTTGCACCTGACGACGAAACGCGGGCTCGATGGAAACCGCAAGCCGCGAGCGCCCAAGCAGGCGAAGGCACGCTGCATAACGCGGCGCGCAGCGAGCCGGAGTCCTCGGAGGCGAGCGACGCCCAAGAAAAACGGCGGCCACGCCGCTCACAGGCCGCACGCCGCTCCCAACGAGCCGCCCCGGAACGCCCAGCTCCCTCCAGGCCACAGGGCCGCCCGGCGCGGCTTCGCCGCGCCGCGCTAAGCGACTTTGTGCACGGCCTTCGCGAGGCGCGAGACCTGGCGGCTCGCGGTCTCCTTCTTCATCACGCCCTTGGTCGCCGCCTGGCGCAGCGCCTTCTCGGCATCGCGCAGCCTCGCGGTGGCTGCCGCCTTGTCGCCGCTGGCGATCGCCTCGCGCAGCGCCTTCACGCGCGTGCGCAGCGCGCTCGTGACGCCGCGATTGCGGGCGCGGCGGCGCTCGGCCTGGCGAGCACGTTTCTCAGCGGACTTGTGATTGGCCACGGCAAATCTCCTTGATCGATCGATTCGGCTCGCGGCGGCGGGCGCCGCGTCGGGGCCAGCGCTCGGGCCGGCCGAAAAGGCGGCGCAACATAGGCGAGCCGTTTTGCGCGCGCCGCACTCCAGCGCGCCCCGCGGGCCACCGATCAGCCTCCCTGCGGAGGCAAGGGGATTTGCGCGTCTCGAGCGGCGGCAACCGGTGTGCGGCAGCGCTGATCGCCGTGTGCCTTTTCGGCGCACGCGCGGTGTTCGCTGCGCCGGAGCTCGCTGCCGAAGTTCCGACGGGGCCGGCGACCGCGATCGCCGACCCGGTGCCCGCACCTCCGCCTGCGCCGCCCCCGCGAGTCGCGTCGCCCTGGCCGCCCGCGCTCCCCGGCGAGCTTTCGGCGCGCGACCCCGCGCGCGGCAGCGTCGATCGGTCGTGGCGGCTCGGATCGCAGAAGCCGGAAGAGAAGGTCGCGCGCACGCAGCGCGCGGGACTCGATCTCGGCCTGCGCACCCTCGAAGGCCCCGCTCGCGGCCTCGTCTTCTCGGGCAGCACGGAGGATGCGGTCGAGCGCGCGCTGGACGCGGTGGCTCTCGCACCCGCCTTGCCGGCGGCGCATGCCGCGCTCGCCTCCGCGCACCTCGGTGCGGGCGATCCGCGCGCAGCCGTGTCGGCGATTCTGACGGCGCTCGCAGCGATTCCGGGGCACCTCGAGGCCCGCGCATGGATGGACGCCGCCGCGTTCGGCGCCGGCGCGAGGCTGGCGTTCCTGTGGGCGCTGGGGTTCAGCCTGCTCGGCGCGATCGCGTCGCTCCCGCACTTGCTCCATGGCCTCGGATCGACGCGCGTTGCGTGGGACGGACCGGTCTCGCTCGCGGCGCTCGCAGCCGGCGTGCTCGCGCTCGGCTGGGTCGCCGGGCCGCTCGGTGCCCTGGTCGGCCTGGCAGGGGTTGCCGCGGCGCACGGCGGGCTCGTGAAGCGCAGCACCGTCGCGCTCACCGCTGCGCTCGCCGTCTTCGCGATCTTCCACGCGAGCGAGCGCGAGGCGCTCGGGCGCGTCGCGCTTAGCGCGGACCCCGTGGCCGTGGCGGCGCATCGCCTCGAAGCCGGGCTGGGCACGCCGGCGGATCTCGGTCTCGTCCTGCAAGCCGCGCCGCGCGATCCCTTCGCGCTTCGCGCGGTTGCGCTGCACCAGAAGCGGTCGGGCGATCTACTCGTTGCTCGCGACTACTTCGCGCGCGCGCTGAAGCAGCGCGATCTCGGCGACGTTCGCAACAACGCGGCCAACGTCGCGTTCCGGCTCGGCGACATGCCTGGCGCGATCGCGCACTACGAACAGGCGGTGAAGCTGACTCCCGCTCCCGTCGCGTACTTCAACCTCGCGCAGGCCTACGGCCGCGCGGTGCGCCTCGACGATCAAGACCGCGCGCTGTCGATCGCGCAGGGGATCGACGCGGAGGTGGTCGCGCGCCTCACCGATCTCGCGACGAATGGCGATCGGCCGTTCGTCGCCGACATCCCGGTCTCGGTCGAAGCCGTGTTCGCGCGCACCGCGGACACCGGCGCTCCGGCGCGCCTCGCGCGTGCGCTGCGCGCGCGTGTGGTGCGCGGGTTCGCGGCGGACTCGCTCGCGGGCGCGCTCGGGCTGCTCGGAGTCGTGCTCGCTCTCGGCATCGCGGGCGGCGTCGCGCTCGAGCGCACGGCGGGTCCCCGCGACTTCTACGCCGACCTCGCGCGCACCCTGCGCTCCGGCGTGGGCGACTCGTCGCAGCGCGTGGCGCAGCTCGCCCGCCTCAAGCGGCAGCGCGCGCGCAGCGAGGCACTCCTCACCGCACTCGCGTTCGTGGTGCCGGGCGCCGCCGGCTTCCGCTTTGGGCGCCCCTTGCTCGCGTGGCTCGCCACGTTCGCGTTTGCTCTGGCCGTCGCAGCGCTCGGCGCGATCGCCGCCGCGCCCGCCGATCCGTTGGCCGTCGGCGCGCTGCCGGGCCTGCTCGTGCGGGCGCTGCTCGTCGTCGCGGCCGTTCTCTACGCAGTCTCCACCGCCGCAGCCTTCCTGCTGAAGGTGGAGGACTAACGTGGGCGTCGCGCTGCACGGCAATCTCCGCGACTTCGGCATCGGCGAAGTCTTCCAGCTGATCGGCCAGCAGCAGAAGACCGGCGTCCTCGACGTCGCCGCGGAGAACGTGCGCGTGCGAATCGCGTTCGATCGCGGCGGCGTGGTGTGGGGCGAGACCATGGGCCCCTACGAGCACGCCGCCCTCGGCGACCTCGTGGTGCGCAGCGGTCTCGTGAAGCCCGAGCGCCTGCTCGCGCTCGAGCGCGCGGTGCAGGACGGCGAGGGCGACCTGCGCACGCTGCTGACGACGCGCGGCGACCTCGGCGAAGCGCAGGTGCAGGAAGCGGTCGACCTGCTCACGCACAACACGATGTTCCTCTTGCTGCGCTGGACGCAGGGCTCGTTCCACTTCACCGCGCAGCCCGTGATGGGCGAGGGCGACACCGCCGCGGCCACGCCGGCCGAGCAGATCCTGATGGATGCGCTGCGCATGGTGGACGAGTGGCGCACGTTCGACGCCGACGCGCGCGCGCTCGACACAGTGTGGAAGCGCAGCGATGCGTTCGACGTCTTCCGCGAGCGCGCCGAGGGCGAGTCGCCGAAGCGCATCGAGCTCGCGCGGCGGATCTTCGAGGGGATCGACGGAAGAGCGAGCGGGGCGCGCTTGGTGGATCTGGCGCGCATCTCCGAGTTCGACGGCGTCTACTGGATCTCGCGCCTGCGCCGCGCGGGCGTGATCGAGCCGCTCGCGCGCGTGAGTGCGCCAGCGCGCGTCCGCGCCCGGCTCCGCTTCGACCTGTTCGAGTCGCTCGCGTCGGCCTCGGCCGTGATTCCGGTCGTGCTCCTCGGATTGGCGCTGGCCGGGCTCGCCACGGACAGCCGCGAGCGCCCCGAGCTCGCGGCGGGCGCTGCGCTCGCGCAGCAGGGCGACGCCGCCTTTGCGCGCGCACGGGCGCGGGCCGCCGTCGAGGCGTATCGCTTCGCGCACGGCGCGTGGCCGAAGGACATTGCGACGGCTCTCGCAGAAGTGCCCGGCGCGATGGCGACCGCAAACCCCGGCGAATACTATTTCGCGCACCGCGGCGACAACTTCGTGGTGCTGATGCCCGAGGAGTAGCGGTTACGACGACGGAGCGACCCCACTGAGCGCGCACGAGGCCACCAGTCGTCAGACCCTCGTCTTCGACGACAACCAACTCGCCTCGACTTTGTACGGGGAACGCGAGCGAACGCTTCGCATCGTCGAGCAGGACCTCGGGATCGCCGTGCACGCGCGGGGCAATCAGGTGCGGTTGTCGGGCGCCGAGGATCGCGTGCGCCTCGGCCGCCAAGTGCTGGAAGAGCTGTACGGGCTCGTGCGCGAGGGCCGCGAGGTTGCGCCGAGCGACGTGCACAGCGCGATCCAGGACGTGGCGACGGTGCCCGGCACGCCGCTGCGCGAGGTCTACAGCGACGTGCTCTCGCACGTGGGCTCGCGCCGCCGCATCGCCGCGAAGAATCTCTCGCAGCGCCGCTACCTCGACCTGATCGAGCAGCACGATGTCGTGATCTCGATCGGGCCCGCCGGCACCGGCAAGACGTACCTCGCGATGGCGATGGCGATCGCCGCGCTCAACCGCCAGGAGATCGCGCGGGTGATCCTCGCGCGGCCGGCCGTGGAGGCGGGCGAGAAGCTCGGCTTCTTGCCGGGCAACCTCGCCGAGAAGGTGAACCCGTACCTGCGCCCGCTCTACGACGCGCTGCACGACATGATGGACTTCGAGAAAGCGCAGCGACTGATGGAGCGCGGCGTGATCGAGGTGGCGCCGCTCGCGTTCATGCGCGGCCGCACGCTGAACGAGTCGTTCGTGATTCTCGACGAAGCGCAGAACACGACGCCCGAGCAGATGAAGATGTTCCTCACGCGCCTCGGCTACGACTCGAAGGCAGTGATCACGGGCGACATCACGCAGATCGACTTGCCGAGTCATCAAGGCAGCGGGCTCGTCGACGCGCTCGACGTGCTGCGCGACATCGACGGCATCGGCTTCATGCAGTTCACCGACCTCGACGTGGTGCGGCATCCCCTCGTGCAGTCGATCGTGCGCGCGTATGACCGCCGCGCCGCGGGGCTGCTGCAACCGCGCGGCGAGAACGGCGACAGCGAGGGCGGCGCGGGTGCGAAATGAGCGTGCGCGTCGCGGGCCCGCCGCGCGGCGCGCCGCGCTTCGACCAGCGCCTGTTCGCACGCCGCGCGCGCAAAGTGCTCGCCGCGCTCGCGCTGCCGCGAGCGGAGCTCTCGCTCGCGCTGGTGAGCGACGACGCGATCGCGCAGCTGAACGAGGCGCACCGCGGGAAGCGCGGCCCGACCGACGTGCTCTCCTACTCGCTGCTCGAAGGCGCGCATGCGGCGCGGCGCGGCGAGCTGTTAGGGGACGTGGTGATCGCGGTCGGCGTCGCCGCGCGGCAAGCGCGCGAGATCGGGCACTCACTGAACGAGGAGCTGCTGCGCCTGCTGATTCACGGCGTGCTGCACCTGCTCGGCTACGACCACGAGATCGCGCGCGACGCGAAGCGCATGCAGGCGAAAGAGCGCGCGCTCCGGAAGGCGGTGGCGTAGTGCCGACGAGGGCGGTGCGCTGATGCCCTGGCGCTGGATGCTCGCGTACGTGGCGGCGACGTTCTTCGCGTTCCCGCAGCCGCTCGGCGACACGTTCGTGCTCGACCTCGGCCTCGTGCTCGCGCCCGCCGCGCCCGCGCTGCTGCTCGTCGCGCTGCGCGGCCTCACGCCTTCACGCGCGCTCAAGGTCGGCTTCGTCGCGGGCTGGCTCGCGCACGCGGCGCTGCTCCACTGGGCGTACGTCGTCACCGTCGTCTACGGCCACGCGCCCGTCGTCGTCGGCCTGCTCGCGCCGTTCGGCATGTCGCTCTACGTCGCGCCCTTCATCGCGGGCTTCGCGTGGGTCGCGGCGCTGCTCGCGCAGCGCGGGCTCGCGAATCCGTTCCTGCTCGCGGCGGCGTGGACGACGTTCGAGTGGCTGCGCTCGTGGGTGCTCACCGGCTTCACGTGGGGCGGGCTTGGGTATGCGTGGCACGAGAGTTCCTTGCTCCCGCTCGCAGCTGGCGGCGGCGTCTATGCGCTGACCTTCGGCGCAGCGTTGGTCGGCGCGCTCGTCGCCTCGCGAGGCCGCGGCGCGCGCTGGGCGGGTGGTGTTGCGATCGCTCTCCACGTCGGGTTGCTCGGCTTGCTCGCCCTCCCGCGGATCACGCGCCACTACGTGTACGAACTCTACGACCCGCTCCCGTCGGAACGGCTGATCGTGGTCGCCGCGCTCCAGGGCAACATCGACCAGGGGCGCAAGTGGGATTCGCGAGCGTTCGAGGAAACGCTGCTCGCCTACGAGGACCTAACACGTCGCGCCGCCGCCGATGGCGCTCAGCTGATCGCTTGGCCGGAGACCGCGGTGCCGGCGCCGCTCGCGTACCCCGACCTGCACGACCGCATCGCTTCGCTCGCGCGCGAGGTGCGGACGCCGCTGATCGTCGGCGCAGTGGGCCTCGACTTCGACGCGCAAGGTCGCCCGACCGCGCACTACGACAGCGCTTTCTTGTTCTCGCACGAAGGCGTGCTGCTCGATCGCTACGACAAGACGCACCTCGTGCCGTTCGGCGAGTACCTGCCGCTGCGCCCGCTCTTGGGGCGCTTCGTCAAGGCGCTCGCGACGGGCTCGATCTCGAGCGACGTGAGCGAGGGCGATCGCGTGCGCGCGATCGATGTGCCGCTCGCGGACGGCACGACGATTCGCGTCGGCGTCCCGATCTGTTACGAGCTGATCTTACCAGATCTGGTGCGCCGCTTCGCCGCAGACGGCGCGCAGCTGCTCGTGGGCATCACCAACGACGCGTGGTACGGGCGCACCGGATCGCCGTACCAGTTCCTCGCGATGACCGCGATGCGCTCGGCGGAGACGGGGCTCCCCGGTGTACGGGCCGCCAACACGGGCGTGTCGGCGGTGATCCACTCGGACGGCCGCTTGCAGTCGCAAACGAGGATCTTCGAGCGCGATCTCGTTTACGGAGCGGTCGCCGTTTCCTCGGCTCCTGTGCGCCGAACCTTCTACACCCGCCACGGCGACCTCTTCGCCCACCTCTGCACAGCCGCTACGGTGCTCGCCTCTTTCGTCGCGTTGATCCGAGGCCGCAAGAAATCATGAGCGCAGCAGGAAGTTCCCAACAACTCGATCGCGCCGAGCTCGCCGAGCGGGCCAAGGCGCAGCGCGCGCGCTTCGACGAGTTTCGGGGGCGGCTTTGACGAGGCTGCGCTGCGCGCGCGGCTCGAGCGCCTGGACGCCGACGCCGCCAAGCCCGACCTCTGGGACAACCGCGAGCGAGCCCAACAAGTCCTGACGGCGAAGCGCGCGGTCGAGCGCGAGCTCGCGGGGCTCAAGGCGATCGAGGACGCGCAGAGCGACGCCGAGGTGCTGCTCGAGCTCGCCGCCGAGGCCGACGACGCGGAAGCCACGCGCGAGGCCGCCGAGAAGCTCGCGCTCGCGGAGAAGCGCCTCGCGGACGCGGAGCTGCAGCGCATGCTCGGCGGCGAGTACGACGCGGGCAGCGCGATCGTGACGATCAGCGCCGGCGCCGGCGGCACCGACGCCGCGGACTGGGCGCAGATGCTGCTCAAGATGTATGGGCGCTGGTGTGAGGAGCACGACTACAAGGTCGAGCTGATCGACGCGCAGGAGGGCGACGAAGCCGGGCTGCGCAGCGTGACCTTCACCGTGAGCGGCGACTACGCGTTCGGGTACCTGAAGGAAGAGAACGGCGTGCACCGCCTCGTGCGCATCTCTCCCTTCGACGCGCAGGCGCGCCGCCACACGGCGTTCGCCAACGTGCTGATCGTTCCCGAGCTCGACGACGAGGTCGAGGTCGAGATCGACGAGAAGGACCTGCGCATCGACACGTACCGGTCGGGCGGCGCGGGCGGGCAGCACGTCAACAAGACCGATTCCGCAGTGCGCCTCACGCACATCCCGAGCGGCATCGTCGTGCAGTGCCAGAGCGAGCGCTCACAACACAAGAACAAGTCGAAGGCGATGAAGGTACTGCGTGCGCGCCTTCACGAGCGCGCGCGGCTCGAGCAGGAAGAGAAGAAGGCGGCGCTCGCGGGCGTGAAGGCGGACGTGTCGTTCGGCAGCCAGATCCGCTCGTACACGCTGAATCCGACGCAGCGCGTGAAGGATCACCGCACCGACGTCGAGATCGGCAACGCGATGGCCGTGCTCGACGGCGAGATCGACGAGTTCATTCGCGCCTCGCTCCTGCAGAAGGCGGCGGCGCGAAAACCTGGAGCGACGGCGTGAGCGACCAAGAGCTGAAGTCCCGGCGCGAGCGGCTCGAGAAGCTGCGCGCCGCGGGCCTCGACCCGTTCCCCGCGCGCACCGGCGCGCACGTGCGCGTGGCCGCGCTGCGCGAAGCGCACGACGCGAAGAGCGCGGAGCAGCTCGATGCGGAGAAGCCCGTCGCCGCGATCGCGGGCCGCGTCCGCGCGGCGCGCAGCTTCGGCAAGCTCGTGTTCGTGACGCTCGGCGACGACGGCGCGCAGCTACAGGTGAGCGCGCGCCGCGGCATCACGCCCGAGGAGACGTTCGCGTTCGTGAAGAGCCTCGACGTGGGCGACTTCGTGCGCGTCGAAGGCACGGTGTGGCGCACGCAGAAGGGCGAGCTCACGCTCGATGCGCAGAGCGCGCAGATGCTCGCGAAGGCGCTGCGTCCGCTGCCTGAGAAGTGGCACGGCCTCGCCGACGTCGAAGCGCGCTACCGCCAGCGCTACCTCGACCTGCTCTCGAACCCGCGCGCGCGAGAGATCGCGCTGCTGCGCAGCAAGGTCACGTCCTCGCTGCGGCGCACGCTCGACGCGCGCGGCTTCCTCGAGGTCGAGACGCCCGTGCTCCAGCCGCTCTACGGCGGCGGCAGCGCGACGCCGTTCTCCACACACCACGAGAAGTTCGACCAGCACCTCTACCTGCGCATCTCCGACGAGCTCTACTTGAAGCGCTGTGTGATCGGCGGGCTCGATCGCGTGTACGAGATCGGCCACGACTTCCGCAACGAGGGCATCAGCCACAAGCACAGCCCCGAATTCACCATGCTCGAGTGTTATCAGGCGTACGCCGATTACACGCACATGATGGAGCTCGTGCAGGCGATGATCGTCGACGCCGCGCAGACCGCGCTCGGCACGCTCTCGGTGCCGCACGGCAACGGCACGCTCGAGCTCGGCGGCGCGTGGCGGCGCGTCACGATGACGGACGCGATTCGCGACGCGACGGGCATCGACATCCTCGCCGAGAACGATCTCGCGAAGCTGCGCGCGGCGGCGGCGCGCGCGGGCATCCAGCGGCTCGACGCGCCGACCTGGGCGCTGCTCGTGGACGAGATCTTCAGCGAGCGCGTCGAGCCGAAGCTGATTCAGCCCACATTCATCACGCACCACCCGACCGAGCTCTCGCCGCTCGCGAAGCGCGACCCAAACGATCCGCGGCTCGTGGAGCGCTTCGAGCTGTTCATGGCGGGCATGGAGCTCGCGAACGCGTTCAGCGAGCTGAACGACCCCGACGACCAGCGCGCGCGCTTCGAGGAGCTGCGCAAGGACGCCGCCGCCGGCGACGCCGAGGCGCACCCGATGGACGAGGACTTCCTCATCGCGCTCGAGCACGGCATGCCGCCGACCGGCGGCCTCGGCGTCGGCGTCGATCGGCTCGTGCGCATCCTCGCGGACGCGCCGAACCTGCGGGAGGTGATCCTGTTCCCGCACCTGCGGCCGGACGCGAAGTGAACAGCGTCGACGCGGCGCAGACCTCGCTGCTCGCGCAGGCACTCGGGGTTTTCGCGCTCACCTTCATCGTCGCGCTGCTGCTCGCGATCGCCGCGAACGCGCTGCTCTTCTTCGGCTCCGCCGTCGTCGTGCTCGAACGCTTCGCGCGCGGCGGCAAGCGCTGGCTGCACCTCGTGCTCGTCACGCTCGCGTGGGCCGCCTTGTTAGGCTTGCTCGGCACCGACGAGGAGTTCGTGGAGGGCCTCGGCATCGAGTGGCCCGGGCTCTGGCAATCGTGGCTCTTCTTCGCCGCGTGTGCGCTCGGCGTCGTCGTCGTCGCGCAGGGCCTGGTTGCGGCGTTGCTGCGTTTCGTACCGCCGCGCGCGCTCGCCTACGTCGCGATCGTGGTGCTCGGCCTCGCGTTCGCGGTCTACGCCGGCTGCCTCGATCAACTCGGCTACGTCGCGGCGCCTGCGGCGCTCGCAGCGGTGATCGCGTTCGCGCTGCGCGTGCGCCGCCAGCGCGCAGGCGAAGCCGAGGCCGGCGTCGACGAGACGCTCGCGGCGCTGCTCGCCGGCGCGCTCGCGGTGGGCGTGCCGATCGCGCTCGCGCTCCCGGAGTCGCGGCCCGATCTCGGCGCGTTCGGCGCACTCGCGGGCATCGCGTTCGCCGCGCTGGTCGCGCTCGGCCTCGCGCCGCTCGCGGCGGCGGGGTTCCTCGGCGCGCGCGGCAGCGCGGAGTGGTTCATCGCGCGGCGTTACATGTTCGCCAAGCGCCGGCAGACGTTCATCTCCGTCATCACTGGCATCTGCGTCGCCGGGGTCGCCGCGGGCGTGTGGCTGATCATCACCGTGCTCTCCGTGATGAACGGCTTCGAGAACGTGTGGCGCGAAGAGATCATCGGGAATCGCGCGCACCTCACCGTCTTCGACGGACGCGGCCTTCCGATCGAGCGCTACGAGGGCGTTATCGCGGACATCCTGAAGCACCCCGACGTCGTGGGCGCGTCTCCGTTCCTCGATGCCGAGGGCATGATCCGCGGGCCGCACGGCGAGATCGTGGGCGTGAAGGTGCGCGGCATCGATCCGCAGCGCATCACGCAGGTGACGGACTTGCAGGAGGATCTGCTCTACGGCTCCGAGGACGCGCTCGCGCACCTCGCACCCGAGCCAAGCGCAGACGGCGTGCCCCTGCCCGGCATCTTGTTAGGGAGCCAGCTGGCCGCGACGGCGAACGTCGGCCCCGGCGACTCGATCGTCGTGATCTCGCCCTTCGGCGGGCCGCCCACGCCGCTCGGCCCCGGCCCGCGCCTCAAGCGCTTCCGCGTCGCGGGCGTGTTCCAGACGAGCTTCTTCCAATACGACGAGGTCTTCACCTTCGTCGACCTCGCAGCCGCGCGCGACTTCCGCAAAGCCGGCGACATCGTCGACGGCATCGAGGTGCGCACCACCGACTTCTACCGCTCGGGCCGCGTCGCCGCGCAGCTGCAAGAAGGCCTCGGCTTCCCCTACTTCGCGCGCGACTGGAAGGAGTTCTTCCCTGCGTTCTTCCAGGCGCTGAAGACCGAGCGCGTGATGATGTTCGTGCTGCTCACGATGATCATGGTCGTCGCGGCGTTCGCGATCGTCGTGACGCTCATCATGATGATCATGGAGAAGTCGGCGGACATCGCGATTCTGAAGACGATGGGCGCGACCGACTCGGCGGTCGAGCGCATCTTCGCGATCGAAGGCACGCTGATCGGATTGTTAGGGACCGCCGCGGGAGTCGTCGCCGGCATCGCCGTGACGACCCGCCTGCCGTGGGTGCAGGCGCAGATCGAGACCATCACCGGCATCGACGTGCTGCCCGCCACGATCTACCAGTTCGGCACGCTGCCGTGGGAGATCGACCCGGGGCAGGTCGCGATCGTGGTCGCGATCGCGATGGTGCTGGCGCTCGGCGCGACGCTGCTGCCGAGCCGCCACGGCTCGAAGCTCGATCCCGCCGAAGCGCTCCGGGCCGAGTGATGGGCGCGATCCTCGAAGCCATCGCGCTCTCGAAGTCGTTCGCGACACCGAACGGCGAGCTGCACATCCTGCGCGAGCTCGAGCTCGCGGTCGCGCCCGGCGAGACCGTCGCGATCCTCGGCCAGTCGGGCGTGGGCAAGTCGACGCTGCTGCACGTGCTCGGCACGCTCGATCGCCCGACCAGCGGGCGCGTGCTGTTTCAGGGCGAAGACGCCTTCGCGAAGCCGCCCGAAGAGCTCGCGCGCTTCCGCGGCCGCTCGCTCGGCTTCATCTTCCAGCTGCATCACCTGCTGCCGGAGTTCAGCGCGCTCGAGAACGTGATGATGCCGGGCCTGCTCGCAGGCCTGCCGCGCGCCGAGCTGCGCGCGAAGGCTGGCGGCCTGCTCGAGGAAGCCGGGCTCGGGCACCGCATCGATCAGCGCGTGGGCAAGCTCTCCGGTGGCGAGCGCCAGCGCGTGGCGGTGACGCGCGCGCTCGTGATGGATCCCGCGCTCGTGCTCGCCGACGAGCCCACGGGCAACCTCGATCCCGACACCGGCGAGCGCGTGCACGAGCTGATGCTCGGCCTCAACCGCGCGCGCGGCACGGCGCTGGTCGTGGTGACCCACAACTATGAGCTGGCGCGGCGAATGGGCCGCGCGCTGGTCGTGCGAGAGGGGAAGCTCGAGCCTGCGGCGCTGTAGTGCGCTCCGAGAGCAGCGCTCCGCACGCGCTAACGCCCCGAATTCTCTCGCGATTCCGATTGCTCGCGAAAACCCACCCGGTTAGAGTGCGCGCCGCTTCGGGGCCGGCCGCGCCGTGGGCTTCGATTCGCGTGCGAGATGAGTGACGTCTCGCTCGGCCCTGGGTTGGACCTCCGCGGCTCAGATTTTTCTGCCAAACAAAACCGCCCCGCTGGCTGCGGGGTCCGAGACTCGAAGTAGGAGACGCCTCAGGATGCGCGAGCACCGGACAGCGACGACGTATCGTGCGTCCGAGCCACTGTTCGACTCCGCTCGGCTTCGGGCACTCCGCCTCGCTGCGCGCCTTGCTTGCTGAGCTTTCCGGACCCAACACAGGAGGACGGCCCACGTTGGGTGCCGAGCGCCATGTCCATCCCCTGCTGACGCGCGCCCTCGCGGCGGCGCTCGCATTCTTGGTCGCCGCGCTGCCGGTCGCCGCGCAGCCGGCGCGCGAGCCGAGCGCGCGCGTGATCGTGCTCCCGTTCCAGGTGCACAGCGCGCGCCAGCTCGGGTACCTCGAAGCCTCGCTCGCGGATCTGCTCACGACCCGCCTCGAAGCGACCGGCGCGGTCGACGTGCTGGAGCGCGACGCCGCGACCGACCCGTACAAGAACGCGACGGGCTCCGAGCCCGGCCTGCGCGCGATCGCGCTCGAGCGCGGTGCGCGCTTCGTGATCACGGGCAGCCTGACCGAGCTCGCTGGGCAGTACAGCCTCGACCTACGCGTGGCGCCCGCCGCGGGCGGCGCGGCGACCACGCTCGACGCCGCAGCGAGCGGCGACGATCAGCTGCTCGACCGCATCGGCGACCTCGCGCTCCAGATCGCCGAGGTGGTGGGCGGGCGCGCCGCGCGGCCGCGCGTCGCGAGCATCGAGATCGAGGGCGTCCCGGACGAGCTCGCCGCGAAGGCGCTGATCGAGACCCAGGTCGGCGAGCCGTTCGACGGCGACGTCGCGCGCGCCGACGCGGAGCTGCTCGGGCGGCAGCCTGGCTTCGCGACTGCCACGGTCGAGTCGAGCCAGAGCGAGCGCGGCATCGACATCGTGTTCCGCGTCGTCGAGATCGCCCGCATCGTCCCGGGTGGCGAGCAGCAGGCGACCGCCGGCTCGCGCGTCGCCGAGGTGCGCGTGCGCGGTAACCGCCGCATCGAGGAAGCCGCGATCCGCGCGCGCATCACCACCGCCGTGAACGGGCAGCTCAGCGCGGCGCGCCTCGCGCGCGATGTCCGCGAGATCTACTCGCTCGGCTTCTTCAAGAACGTGCGCGTGCTGCAGGACGAGGTGGCCGGCGGCGTCGCGATCACGTTCGCGGTCGAAGAGAACCCCATCGTTCGGCAGGTCTCCGTCACCGGCAACGACGAAGTCGACAGCGACAAGATCAAGGACAACCTCACGCTGACCACGGGCTCGACGCTCGACTACCCGCTGCTCACCGAGAACGTGCAGCGCATTCAGGGCCTCTACCGCGCCGAGGGCTTCTACCTCGCCGACGTGAAGTTCGAGATCGAGCAGCTGCCTGCCGACGCCGTGGCAGTGCACTTCGTCGTCGAGGAAGGCGAGAAGTCGAAGCTCGAGAAGATTCGTTTCGTCGGGAACAAGGCCTTCAGCGACGAAGAGCTGATGGAGAAGTTCAAGACCAAGGAGTGGAAGTGGTTCACGATCCTGTGGACCTACTTCGACAAGTCCGGCCGCTACTCCGAGCCGATTTTAGAGCAGGACCTGAAGACGGTCAGCGAGAAGTACCTCGACAACGGGTACATCCAGGCCGAGATCGGCGATCCCGAGGTCGAGGCGACGAAGAAGGGCCTCGTCGTCACGGTGCGCGTGCGCGAGGGCGACCAGTTCAAGGTCGGCGCGATCGACATGCAGGGCGACGAGACGATCGACAAGGAGCTGCTGCGCCAGGCGCTGCAGCTAAAGGAAGGGCAGGTGTTCTCGCGCAGCCTGCTCGACGACGATCGCGAGCGCCTCGAGCACAACTACTCCGACCGCGGCTTCTTCAACGCCAAGGTCGAGCCCCAGACCCGCGTGCATCCGGAAGAGAAGACGATCGACGTCGCGTACGACGTGAAGAAGGGCTCGCTCTCGTTCCTGCGCGAGATCGACATCACCGGCAACAAGACCACGATCGACCCGGTCGTGCGCCGCGAGCTGATGATCGTCGAGGGCGAGCTCTACTCCGCCGCGGCCGTCGACATCTCGAAGGCGCGCCTCGAGCGGCTGGGCTTCTTCGAAGAGGTGGAGATCGCGCCGGTCAACACCGACTACCCCGACCAGATGGATCTCGGCGTGAAAGTCGTGGAGAAGCCGACGGGCTCGCTCTCGTTCGGCGCGGGCTACTCGTCGCGCGACGGCTTCATCGTGTCGGGCTCGGTGTCGCAGTCGAACCTGTTCGGCCGCGGTTATCAGGGATCGGTCGTCGCGGACGTAGGCGGCCGCACGAACCGCTTCTTCCTCACGCTCGGCGACTCGTACTTCTTGGGCAGCAACTGGGGCCTCTCCGGCCAGCTCTTCCGCACCGCCCTCGATTACCCCGGCTTCGATCTCGACCAGTACGGCGGTGAGCTCGTCACGAGCCACTTCCTCAACGAGAACGGCACCGCGCGCGCGTTCCTGCGTTACAGCTTTGCGAACCGCGAGATCGAACGAAGCGGCATCTTCAGCACGCAGATTCAGGACTCCGCATCGCTGATTCAGCGCGAGGTGGCGACCAAGAGCCAGGTCACGAGCCTGCTCGGGCTCTCGGTCCGCTACGACACCCGCAACGACCGGATCACCCCGAGCGCCGGTCGCGTCGCGGACCTCGGCCTCGACTTCGCGGGCCTCGGCGGCTTCTCGAAGTTCGCGCGCGTGGAAGGCAGCGCCGCCGTCTACAAGCGCAACCCGCGCTGGCTGCCGGACTGGCTGCCCTCGGCTGAGCGCGGCGTGTGGGTGGTCGGCGGACGCTTCGGCCTCGCTTATCCGCTGAACAATCTCGGCGATTTCGATCTGCCCGCCGTGGACGTGCGCGGCGACGGCCGGGGCAACGACGATCTGAGCCCCGAAGTGCGCTCGCTTCAGTTCATCGACCGCAACCTCGAGCTGCCGATCAGCGAGCGCTACTTCGTCGGCGGCATCGGCCAGTACCAGCTGCGCGGCTTCAAGGCGCGCGACATCGGTCCGCGGCGCGCGGAGCTGGTGCCGGTCGTCCGCCTCGAAAATCTCGATCCGAACAATCCCTTCCCGGCGGTCGAGGAGAACCTCTACCGCCCGCGCGGCTACCGCGTGGACCTCGCGACCGGCACCGTCGGCTGCACCGACAACATCCCCGCAGACGGAAACAGCAACGCGTACTGGGAAGCGGGATTCGGCAACGGCAACGGTCGCTGTAACTCCATCTACGACCGCAAGCTTTCCGACTTCGAAGACCTCAAAGAGACCGACATCATCGGCGGGAATAAATTCTTCACGACGACCGTCGAGTATCGGTTCCCGATCAGCGAAGAGTTCGGCCTGATCGGCATCGCCTTCGTGGACGCCGGCAACGCGTTCGCAGAAGACGAAGACATGTGGGACACCGGACTCTGGCGCTTCGGGGCTGGCGCCGGCGTGCTTTGGTTCTCACCCTTCGGCCCCTTGCAGCTGTTCCTCGGATTCCCGCTCGACAAGACCGTGGTGGACAAGTCGATGGTGTTCGAGTTCTCGGTCGGCGGTCAGGGCTTCTGAGCCGCGACCTCTAGATCCCCGGAAGGAGCATTCGCAATGAAGTTTCTGACCTCCCGCATCGCGGCGCTCGTGGCGCTCTCGATGTTGCTGGTGCCGCTCGCCGCCGCGGCGCAGGAAGTGAAGATCGGCTTCGTCGACCGCGAGAAGGCGCTGTTCTCGACCGAGTCGGGCAAGAAGGTGTTCGCCGAGCTGAAAGGCAAGACGACGGCCGCCGAAGGTCAACTCAAGCCGCTCGTCGATCAGATGGAAGCGCTGCAGAAGGAGATCGAGGCGAAGAAGTTCGTGCTCTCGCAGGACGCGCTGCGCGAGATGCAGGCGAAGCTGCTCGGTCTCCGCAATCAGTACGAGAACAAGGGCAAGGAGCTCGAGGGCCAGCTGAAGATCGACCAGGCGCGCTTGATCGGGCCGCTCGAAGAGAAGCTCAACACGGTGATCGCGAACGTGGGCAAGGAGCAGGGCTACACGCTGATCATGGAGCGCCAGGTGCGCCAGGTGCTCCTGTACACCCGCGAGCAGCACGACATCACGGACCTGGTGGTGTCGCGCTTCAACGCCGCCAAGTAGCCCTCGTGTGACACGCATCCACCCGAGTGCGGTGGTAGATCGGCGGGCGAAGCTCGCCGACGACGCCGCGATCGGGCCGTACTGCACGGTCGGGCCTGAGGTCGAGCTCGGGCCCGGTGTGGAGCTCGTCTCTCACGTGCACGTGGCGGGGCACACGACGATCGGGCCGCGCACGCGCGTGTTCCCGTTCGTCGTGCTCGGCGAGGAGCCGCAGGACAAGTCGTTCTCGGGCGAGTCCACGGCGCTCACGATCGGCGCCGACAACGTGATTCGCGAGCACTCGAGCATTCACGTCGGCACGCTGCGCGGGCGTGGGCGCACACAGATCGGCGACGACAACCTGATCATGAACGGCGCCCACATCGGGCATGACGCGCAGATCGGCTCGCACATCATCGTGGCGAGCCACGTCGCGATCGCGGGCCACGTCGTGGTCGAGGATCACGCGAACATCGGCGGCCTCTCGGGCGTGCATCAGTACGCGCGCATCGGTGAGTCCGCGATGGTGGCGGCGCTCTCGGGCGTGACGCTCGACGCGCCGCCGTTCTCGCTGGTTGCGGGCGATCGCGCAACGCTGCGCGGCCTCAACGTGGTGGGCCTGCGCCGGCGCGGCTTCGACAAGCGCGTGCGCGACGAGCTGAAGCGCGCGTACCACATCCTCTTCTTCAGCAAGCTGCGACTCGAGCCCGCGCTCGAGCGCGTGCGCGCCGCTGGCTTCGCCAGCGGCGAGGTGGCGCGCTTGGTGAGGTTTTTCGAGGCGTCGGAGAGGGGCGTGAGTCGGTAGGCGTTCCGCGGCGCCGAGGCGGCCACCACTTTCCTTGTTTGCTTCGCATCGGGCTCGAAGACTCGCCCGCTGCTGCGCGCTTCGCCGACGCGCGGCGATGCACTTAGGCAAACGCGACCTCGGGAGCGCGTCGGCGAATCTTCCCCGTTTACTTCGCTCGCCTTCGGCTCGCTGCGCGCTTCGCTTGCGGCCTCGGCCGACCCGCTTGGCAGTCGCGTTCGACTTCGAGGTCGTCCCTGCGCGTTGCCGGCGCGGCCATGCGTGTCCTCGGTGCGGCCACTGAGCCGCCTCGCGCGGAGTAGAGTGCGCGGCCATGGCTTGGTGCTGTCGCCGTGGCTGAGGCGTTGCCGCTTGCGTTGATCGCGGGCGCGGGGGCGTTGCCGGTGTTGCTTGCGCGCAGCGTTCGTGGGAGCGGGCGGCGCGTGGGCGCGGTGGCCTTGGAGGGGCTCGCGGCGCACGAGATCGAGCGCGATGTGGATGCGTGCGAGTGGCTGCATCTCGGCGAGTTTGCGCGGATGCTCGAGACGCTGGCGCGCAGCGGGGCGCGCGAGGTGGTGCTGGCCGGGAAGGTGCCGAAGGCGTTCATCTGGCAGCGGCGCGAGCTGGTGAAGCCGGATGCGAAGGCGCTGGCGATGCTCGCGTCGCTGAAGGATCGCGCGGACGACTCGCTGCTGGGGGCGATCGCGCAGCTGCTCTCGGTAGAGGGCTTTGCGCTCGCGAGTCAGCTCGAGGTGGCGCCGGAGCTGGTCGCGCCGCCGGGCCACATTGCCGGCCGCGCGCCGAGCGATGCGGAGTGGGGCGACGTCGCGTTCGGGTTTCCCATTGCGCGTGCGCTCGGCGGTCTCGACGTGGGCCAGAGCGTGGTGGTGCAGAGCCGCGCGGTGCTCGCGCTCGAAGCGATCGAGGGCACGGACGCGGCGATCGCGCGCGGGCTCACCTTCGCGGAGCGCGGCAAGCCCGTGTGCGTCGTGAAGGTGTCGAAGCCCGCGCAGGACGCGCGCTTCGACGTGCCGGCGGTCGGGCCGGACACGGTGCGCGCGCTCGCCGCGGGCGGCGGCGGCACGCTCGCGGTCGAGGCGAGGCGCACGCTGCTCTTGGGGCGCGCCGAGCTCGCGGCAGAGGCGGAGCGCGCCGGCGTCGCGGTGGTTGGCGTGTGCGAGAGCGAGGCGCGCGTGTGAAGACGATGCGCATCGCGGTGGTGGGCGTGGGGCACATGGGCCGCTTCCACGCCGAGAAGGTGGCGGCGCTCGCGCGCGAGGACGCGAGCGTCGCGCTCGCCGCCGTCGCCGACCGCCACCTCGACCGCGCGCAGGCGGCCGCCGCGCGCACGGGCGCGTTCGCGACGACGAGCGCGCGCGAAGCCTTCGCGCGCGCGGATGCCGCGATCGTCGCGGTGCCGACGGCGGCGCACGCGGAGCTCGTTGCGCAGGCGCTCGAGGCGGGGCTCGACGTGCTCGTCGAGAAGCCAATCGCCACCACGCTTGCCGAAGCCGAAGCGCTCGTCGCGCTCGCGCGGCAGCGCGAACGCGTGCTGCAAGTCGGTCACCTCGAGTGGTTCAACGCGGCGATGCGCACCGTCGCGGCGCGCGCATCGAAGCCGCGCTTCTTCGAGGGCCACCGCCTGAGCCCGTTCCCCGCCCGCTCGCTCGACATCGACGTGGTGCTCGACCTGATGATTCACGATGTCGACATCGTGCAGCGTCTGGTCGGGGCCGAGCCCGTGCGCATCGAGGCGCTCGGCGTGCCCGTGCTGACCGAGCGCGCCGACATCGCGAATGCGCGGCTCACTTTCGCCGACGGCTGCGTCGCGACGCTCACCGCGAGCCGCGTCTCGCAGCGGCCGATGCGCAAGCTGCGCTTCTTCCAGCACGACGGCTACTTCGCGATCGACTTCCTCGAGCCGAGCGTCACGATCGGCCAGCGCGGCGCCGCGAGCGCGAGCGGCGAGCGCAAAGTCTCGTTCGAAAAGATCACGATCGACGAGGCCGACGCGCTCGGGCAGCAGCTGCGCGCGTTCGTGCAGGGCGTGCGCGAGCGCCGGCCGCTCGCGGGCGGCGGCGACGAAGGCCTCGCCGCCCTGCGCACCGCGCTGCGCATCGCCGAGTCGATGCCGCCGGTGGCGTGATGCGACTGCTCGTGAGCGCCGGCGACGCGTCCGGCGAGCTGCACGCCGCGGCAGTCGTCGACGCGCTGCGCACGCGCGCCGCGGGCCTCGACGTCGCCGCGCTCGGTGGTTCCGCGCTCGAGAAGGCGGGCGCGCGCATCCTCGTGCCGCAGGCCGAGCTCGCGATCGGCGGACTCGTCGAAGTGTTGGGGGATCTCGGCCGCGTGCGGCGCGCGTGGGCGCGCATGACGCGCGCGCTCGCCGAGGAGCGGCCCGACGTGGTGATGCTCGTCGACTCGCCCGACTTCAACATGCCGCTCGCGAAGCGCGCCAAGCGGCTCGGTCTGCGCGTGCTCTGGTTCATCAGCCCACAGCTGTGGGCGTGGCGGCGCGGACGCGTGCGCAAGATCGCGGCGCGCGCCGACTTGCTCGCGGCGATCTTCCCCTTCGAGCTCGCCGTGTACGCAGGGACGCCGCTGCGCGCCGAGTTCGTCGGCCACCCGCTGGTGGACCGCCTCGCGCCGCTCGCGGCGCGCACGCGCGCAGAGTGCCGCGCAGCGCTCGGCCTCGACGCGGAGCGCTCGCTCGTCGCGCTCTTCCCCGGCAGCCGGCGCAACGAGCTCCGTAACAACCTCGGGCTGCACGTCGACGCCGCGCGCGCGCTGCACGCGCAAGATCAGCGCGTCGCGTTCGCGCTCGCCGCTGCGCCCTCGCTCGCGCGCGAGGAGGTCGAGCGCGCGCTCGCGGCGCTGCGCCTGCCGCAGCTGATGGAGCTGCGCATCGTGGCGGACCGCGCCCACGTGCTGATGCGCGCCGCCGACGCGGTGCTCGCGAAGCCCGGCACCACCACGCTCGAAGCCGCGCTGCTCGGAACGCCGCAGGTCGTGACGGCGCGCGTGCCCGAGCTCACGTGGCAGCTGGTTCGCCGCCTCGTGAGCACGCGCTACTGGGCGATGCCGAATCTCATCGCGGAGCGCGAAGTCGTTCCCGAGCTCGTGCAGCACGAGGCGGACTCGCAGCGCGTGGCCGCGGCATTGCGCGGGCTGCTCGCGGGCCCCGCGCGCGACGAGCAGCTCGCGGGCCTCGCGCGCGTGCGCGCGGCGCTCGGCGGCGGCGGCGCGGCGCAGCGCGTGGCCGAGCTCATGCTCGAGCTCGCCGCGAGGCGCTGACGTGAACGCGCTCACCCACGCTGGCGCCGCACTCAGCGCGCTCGCGCTCGCGCCGCCGCTCGCGCTGGCGTGCTCGTTGCGGCCCGCCTGGCGCACCGGCATGTCGGAGCGCCTCGGCGCGCATCCCGCGCGCGGGCGAGCGATCTGGATTCACGGCGCGAGCGTGGGCGAGGCGCGCGTCGGCGCGCGCATCGCACGCGCTCTGGCGCAGCGCGGCGAGGCCGCGGCGGCGTCCGCGACGACGCTCGCCGGCCGCGCGCAATGGCGCGCACTCGCGCCTGACGCCGTCGCGGGCCTCGCGCCGCTCGATCATCCGTGGTGCGCCGAGCGCGCGCTCGCGCGGGTCGGTCCCGAGCTGCTCGTGCTCGTCGAGACGGAGCTGTGGCCGAGCTGGATCGCGCGCGCACACGCGCGCGGCGTGCGTGTGGCGCTCGTGTCGGCGCGCATCTCGGAGCGCAGCTTTCCGCGCTACCGCCGCGCGCGTTTTCTCCTCGCGCGCACGCTCGCGCGCATCGACGCGATCGGCGCGCGCAGCGAGCGCGATGCCGAGCGCTTCGCCGCGCTCGGCGCCGAGCCTTCCCGAGTGTCCGTGACGGGTGACCTCAAGCTCGAGCCCGATCCGGCGCCCGCGCTGATCGCGCCCGACCTCGCGGCGCGGCTCGGCGACGTGCCGCTGATCGTAGCGGGCAGCACACACGCGGGCGAAGAGGAAGCCGCGCTCGCCGCGCTCGCCGCCACGGAGGCAGCGGGCCTGCGCGCCGCGCTCGTGCTCGCCCCGCGCGACGTCGCGCGCGCGGGCGAAGTGCTCGCGCTCGCGCGCGGCCGGCGCGTTCGCACGCGCAGCGCGGGCGAAGGTGCGCCGCTGCGCGCGGGCGAAGTGCTCGTGCTCGACACGCTCGGCGAGCTCGCGGCGCTGTGGGCGCGCGCCGACGTCGCGTTCGTGGGCGGCTCTCTCGCGCCGGGCCCGGGTGGGCACAACCTGCTGGAGCCCGCGCAGCACGGGCGCCTCGTGCTGCACGGCCCGCACGTCGCGAACGCGCGCGAGGCGGCAGAGCTGTTAGGGGCCTGCGGCGGAGCCGAGCGCGTGCTCGACGCCGCCGATCTCGCGCGCGCCGTGGTGGGCGCGCTGCGCGATCCCGCGCGCGCGAGCGCGCGGGGCGCCGCCGGCCGCGCTGCGACCCTCGCGAACCGCGGCGCGCTCGAGCGCACGCTCGCGCTGCTCGATCGCGTGCGCGGCGCAGCATGAAGCGCCCCGGCTGGTTCGACGCGCGCGAGCCTTCGCTCGGGGAGCAACTCGCGCTCGCTCCGCTCACGGCCCTGTCGTGGTGTTACGGAGCCGGGGCGGCGCTGCATCGCTCGGCGTACGCACGCGGCTTTGCCGAGCAGACGCGCCTCGCGTGCAAGGTCGTGAGCGTGGGCAGCCTCGTCGTGGGGGGCAGCGGGAAGACGCCACTCGCGGCCTGGATCGCCGCGCAGCTGCACGCGCGCGGTCGCCGCGTCACGCTCGCGAGCCGCGGCTACGGCGGCACGCCGCGCGAGCGCGTGCACGTCGCGAGCGACGGCGCGCGCGCGCTCGAGCCCGCGAGCGTCGTCGGCGACGAGGCGCTGCTGCTCGCGCGGCTCGCACCGGGTGTGCCCGTCCTCGTCGCCCGCGCACGCGCGCTCGCAGGTCAGCGCGCGATCGAGGAGTTTCGCGCCGACGTGCTCGTGCTCGACGACGCCTTCCAGCACCACGCGCTCGCGCGCGACGTCGATCTCGTCGCGTTTTCGGCGCACGGCTTCGGCAGCGCGGCCGTGCTGCCGCGCGGCCCGCTGCGCGAGCCGCTCGCGGCGCTCTCGCGCGCGCACGCCGTGCTCGCGCCGCGGCTTCGCGCGCGCGACGAAGCGTTGCTCGCGCGTTACGCGCCGAAAGCCGCGCGCTTCGCGGTGCAGCGCGAACCGCGCGAGCTGCGCGCGCTGGACGGCGCGCGCGCGAGCGAGCCGCCCGCGTGGCTGGCAGGCCGCGAGGTGGGCGTGCTCTCCGCGCTCGCGCACCCGCGTGCGCTGCGCGAGAGCGCCGAGCTGTTAGGTGCGCGCGTCGTCGCCGAGCGCGTGTTCGCCGATCACCACCGCTACGAGGAGCGCGATGTCGCGGGCCTCGCGCATGACGCGCCGCTCTGGGTCACGAGCGAGAAGGACGCGGTGAAGCTCGATCCCGCCCGGCTGCGCGGCGCCGACCTGCGCGTGCTCGCCGAAGACGTCGCGGCCGCGAAGCACGAGGTGTTCCTCGCGTGGCTGGAGACGCGGCTCTAGCGGAGCACGCCCCCTCTCTTGCGCTTGCTCGAGATCCGCCTTCGGCGGTTCGTAGGGACTCGGTACTCGAGTGGCTTCTTGCATTACGCCCCGCATGCGCAGCTAGCGTTCGCGTTCTTCATTGGAGCACGCCCACATGATCTCCGCTTGGGACGACTTCCCCATCCACCAAACCTCCGAGCCGGTTCGCCTGGTCGCGACCAGCGATCGCAACTTCTACGACCGCTACTACTTCAACTTGCACGGCTCGTCCGACGAGCTGTTCATGGTGATGGGCCTCGGCGTCTACCCGAACCTCGGGACGCAGGACGCCTTCGCGGTGGTTAGGCGCGGCGCGCATCATCGCGTGGTGCGTGCGTCGCGAGCGCTCGGCGACCGCAGCGACCTGCGCGTGGGCCCGTTTCGGCTGGAAGTGCTGGAGCCGCTGAAGAAGCTGCGCTTCGTGCTGGAGCCGACCGAGCACGCGATCTCGTTCGACGTCACGTGGGAAGGCTCGATCCCGGCATGGCAGGAGCCGCGCCATTTCGTGCGCCGCCAGGGCCGCGTGCTGTTCGACACCTCGCGCTTCGCGCAGACGGGCACCTGGGCGGGCACGCTCACCGTCGCCGGCGAGAAAATCGCCGTGACGCGCGACCGCTGGTGGGGCACGCGCGATCGCTCGTGGGGCGTTCGGCCGGTGGGCGAGCCCGAGCATCCGGGCATTCGCCAAGGCGAGATGGCGATGGGCGGGATGTGGAACTACTTCCCGATGCAGTTCGCCGACCACTCGATCCTCTACATCTGTCAGGAGACCGCGAGTGGCGAGCGCGAGCTCGAAGAGGGCGTGCGCGTGTGGAGCGATCCCGCGCGGCCCGCGGATCACCTCGGGCGGCCGGAGTGGCGCCACGAGTTCACGCCCGGCACGCGCTTGTTACGGAGCTCGCGCGTCGCGTTTCCACACGCCCCGGGCGGCGGGTTCGAGGTGACGTGCACGCCGATCCTGCCGTGCATGGTGAGCGTGGGGACCGGCTACGGCATGGACGCGGACTGGCGCCACGGCATGTATCAGGGGCCGCTCGTCGTGCAGGGCGTCGAACGCAAGCACGACGAGGTCGTGCCGATCGGGCAGTACGGCGTCGTCGACCAAGTCGGCCGTTTCGAGTACGGCGGGCGCGTGGGTTACGGCCTCTACGAGCACGGCTTCTTCGGCGCCTTCCCGAGGCTCGGGCTGACAGGGCCGGGAGACGTCGCGAAGTAGCTGGAGCACGGCGCGCATCCGACGCTCGCTGGGACGGGCGTCAGCGCCGCGGATAGCGCCACGCGTGGAGTGCGCTGCGCAGCTGCTCGCGGCGCGCTGCCGCGCGGAGCGCGCGCAGCAGCGCGTCGTCGCCGGCGCTGTACTCGCGTAGGAACGCGTCGCGCTCGGGCACCCCAAGCGGGGCGCCGCGCTTCGCGAGCGAACGCCAAAGGCGCGCGATCTCGCGCATGCGGCGCGGGGCCGGCACGGGCGCCGCGATGCGCGCGCGATCGAGGTCGAGCAGCGTGACGGCGAAGGCGCCGCTCCTCTCTCGCACGAGCACGTTCGTGGCGTTGAGGTCGGCGTGGCGCCCGCCGCGATCGTGGAAGGTGCGAACGGCAACCGCGGTCGCGAGCAGTGCACTCGCGCGCGCGGGGCCAAGCACTTCCTGCGCGAGCTCGCGGCCGGCCACGCGCTCGGTGCCTATCGCGCACTCCCAGAAGACGCGCCGCCTCCGCGCGAGCGCGAATGCGGGCCGCGCCACTGGTGCACCCGCGGCGAACAGCTCGCTCGTCACGCGCAGCTCGCGCAGCACGCGCTGCGCGCTCGCCTGCGCGCCGCCGAGCACGGGACCCAACAACCCGCCGCGGCGCAGCGTGCGCGCGACGACTTCGCGATCGAGTCCCGGCCACGCGACGAGCGTCACTCCGCCGCGCCCGCCCGCGACGCGGGATCCGCCGCGTGCGATTCGTTCGAGCGCATCCGCCTCGAACAGGCCGAGCGCACGCGCGCCCTCGGCGAGGTCGCTGCGCACGAGCGTGACGGCGCCGCTCGCCTCTTCCCGCACGAAGCCGACGGGCGCGGTCACGCATCCCCTCGGCGCGCGCGCCACAGCAGCGCGAGCGCCGCCGCGCCGAACAGCGCGTTCGGCAGCCACAGCGCGAGCGCCGCCGGCGCGAGGGACTTCTTCGCGAGGTACTCGGCGCCCGAGAGCGCGACGTAGTAGGCCACCGTCGTGAGCGCGCAGAGCAGCGCGCCGCGCGAGCGGCCCGCGCGCGCTTGCCCGAGCGCGAGCGGAATCGCGAGCGCGGCGAGCACGAGCGGCGCGAGCGGAAGGGCGAGGCGCCGGTGCAGCTGAATCTCGTACTCCGCCGCGCTCGCGCGCTTCGTGCCGGGCGGTGACGCGCCCGTGCGCGCCACGTGCGCGAGCGCGTCGCGCAGCTCGCGCTCGCTCATCTCGCGTGGTCGCAGCTGCTTCGAGAGCGCCTTTACCGTGTCCACGTCGAAGGCATAGTCGAGGCCGTGGAATGCGATGCGCTGGGTGCGTGCGCGATCCACCTGCGGACTCTCGAGCTGGATCTCGCCCTCGCGCAGGCGCAGGTGCGCCGTTCGCGTCTGCGCATCGAGTCCGAACTCACCCTCGCGCGCGGTCACGACGAACGGGCGCGCGGGGTCCGTGCGATCCGAGATGAAGACGCCGCTGAGCCGGCCATTCGCATCGCGCCCGTCGACCAGCACGAGCCGCGCGCCGTCGCGGTCGAGCGGGCTCAGCTCGCCGGGCTGAATCAAACCGCCGCGGCCGGCCACGTTTGCGGCGATCTCGACGAGCCGCCTGCGCGCCTCCGGCTCCTCGTCGCCGAGCAGCCGCCACGTCGCGAAGCTCACCGCGAGCGCGAGAGCGAACACCGGCGCCGCGAGCTGCGCGAGCGAGACGCCGTGCGCGCGCAGCGCCTTCACCTCGTTGCTGGCGGCGAGCTGCCCGAGCGCAGCGAGTACGCCGAACAGCAGTGCGATCGGCAGCACGTAGCCCGCGAGAAACAGCGCGACGGTGCCGAACAACGCCAGCGCGTCCACGACCTTCACTCCGAGTCCCAACAAGTCCTCGAGCTGGCGCAGCAGGTTCTGCAGCACGAAGACGCCGCCGAAGGCGACAAAGCCGATCGCCGCGTAGGCGGCGATCGGGCGCGCGACTAGCAACCAGATTGTTAGGGGGGTTTTGATGTTGCGTTCCTTCTGGGCGTTGGCGCGACGTTTCCTACGCGCGCTTCTCTCCTTGTTTACTTCGCATCCGGCTCGAAGACTCGCCGTCTGCTGCGCGCTTCGCTTGCGGTCTCGGCCGACTCGCTTGGTGGGAGCGTTCGACTTCGAGGTTGTTCTGACTGGGTTGAGGGCGTGGCAATGCGCGGAGGTGGTTGCGCGCGTGTCGCCGGCTCGGTGGTTTGCCGCGTTGAAGAAGCGGAGGGGCTTGCTTGGAGTCGAATGCAGATCGGTGCTGGCGGTCGAGGCGGCGGGCGGAGCGCGCTGCGAGGCGGAGTCTCGGGGTCGAGCGGGGGGGGCGTGGAGAAAACGCACGGCAGGCTGCGGGAAGTGCCCTTAGAGTGCGCGCCACCATGAGGTCCATGACCGGTTTCGGGCGCGCTTCGTTTGAGGTGGGCGGGGCGATGTTTGCGGTCGAGGTGCGTTCGGTGAATCAGCGCAATCTCGATCTCGCCGTGCGGCTGCCGCGGAATCTCTCGGCGCTCGAGCCTGAGGTGCGGAAGGTGCTGTCGGCGCGGTTCTCGCGCGGGAAGGTGGAGCTGAGCGTGGCGCCGGCGCTGGGCGCGCCGCGTGCGGAGCTCGAGGTGGATCGCGCGCTCGTGCAGAAGTACCTCGCGCTCTCGCGTGAGCTGTCGCGCGAATCGGGCGTGATCGATCGCGTGTCGGTGGCGGAGCTGCTCGCGATGCCGGGAGTCGTGCGCGCGGTGGAAGCGCAGGCGCGCGAGGAGGATGCGGCGAGCCCGCTGCTCGACGCGGCCGGGCGCGCAGCCGATGCAGCGCTCGCGATGCGCGCGGCCGAGGGTGCAGCGCTCGCGCGCGAGCTCGCGGCGCGGCTCGCGAACGTGCGCGCTTTGACGAGCGAGCTCGGCGCGCGGGCGGGCGAGGTGCAGCGCGCGGTGAGGGAGAAGCTGCGAGTGCGCGCGGAGCAGCTGCGCGCCGAGACGGGCCTGCTCGACGAAGCGCGGCTCTACCACGAGGTGGCGCTCGCGGCCGAGCGGCTGGACGTCGCGGAGGAGCTCGCACGGCTCGCGAGCCATGCGGATCAAGTCGAGTCGGCCCTCGCGAGCGACGAACCGGTGGGGCGCCGCCTCGATTTCCTCACGCAGGAGCTCGTGCGCGAGGCGAACACGCTCGGCGCGAAGGCTGGCGACGCGCCGCTCGCGCAGCGCGTGGTCGACCTCAAGACCGAGATCGATCGCATCCGCGAGCAAGTGCAGAACGTCGAGTAGGTGCGTGACGGACGGCAAGGAGCAGAAACTTCTCAACGTCGGCTACGGCAACGTGGTCGTGCGCCAGCGCGTCGTCGCCGTCGTGTCCTCGCAGTCGGCCGCGAGCCGTCGCTTGCGCGACGACGCGGAGCAGCGCGGCCGGCTCGTCGACGCGACGCAAGGGCGGCGCACGCGCTCGATCCTCGTGATGGACAGCGGCCACGTCGTGATGTCGGCGGTGAACCCCGAGACCGTCTCCGCGCGGCTCGAGAGCGGCGAAGAGGGCCTCGTGTGACGCGCGCCGGAATTCCGTTCGTGGTGTCGGCGCCGTCGGGCACGGGCAAGACCACGGTGTGCCGCCGCGTCGTCGCCGAAGACGGCGGCGTCGAGTTCTCGATCTCGCACACCACGCGCGCCATGCGCGCCGGCGAGGTGAACGGCCGCGACTACTTCTTCACCTCGCGCCCCGAGTTCGAGCGCCTCGTCGCCGCCGGCGAGTTCGTCGAGTGGGCCGAGTACGCCGGCAACCTCTACGGCACGAGCTTCGGCTCCCTCGACGCGCCGCTCGCGCAGGGCCGCGACTTGTTGCTGGAAGTGGAAGTGCAGGGCGCCCGCCAGCTGCGCGCGCGCCGCCGCGAAGCGCGCTTCATCTTCCTGCTCCCGCCCTCGCGCGCCGAGCTCGAGCGCCGCCTGCGCGGCCGCGGCACCGACTCGCCCGAAGCCATCGCCCGCCGCCTCGCCGCCGTCGAAGACGAGCTGCGCGCCGTGAGCATCTTCGACTACGCCGTCGTCAACGCCGACATCGAAGACGCCGTGTGCGCCGTACGCGACATCATCGAAGCCGAACGCCGCGGCGACACCGCGAGCACCAAGCAACGCTGGGCCCGTGACGTGACGCTCGCGCGCATCGCGCACGTACTGCCGATCCCGTCCTAACAAGCGAGCCACTCAACGCGCACTCCCAGAAGTGCGCGCCCGGGCAGGCCGCGCGCAACGACGCCGACGCGGCTCAACGCCGCGGAGGTGTCGCCCGCCCAACCAACAAGACATCGCTCCTCCGAACGCGAGGAGCGCCTTGCCGGGCGGGCCGGGGGCTGCGGAGCGGGAATCAAGCGCAAGCGAAGGGCGCGAGAATGCCGGCGGGAAAAGCCTGAGTCCCTCAGCCAGGCGCCCCGTAGTCACCTTCAACCGGCAAGCCCGCAGCGAGCCATCCCGCGCAGCAGCCCCCGGCCCGCCCGGCAAGGCGCGGAGCCGGCGAAGAGCAACCACTCCTCAGGGCACCGAAGGCGGCGCGCCGAAGAGCACGCAGGGTTCATCCCAACATCTCACCCCGCTACGTTGACCTTTCGCGGAGGCCTCTGATCGCGTGCTGCGCTTCAACGACATCGCGGATCGCGTGCTCGAATACGCGCCCGAGTCCGACCTCGAGTTGCTGCAGCGCGCCTACGTCTTCACCGCAAAGGTGCACAAGGACCAGAAGCGCCACTCCGGCGAGCCCTACCTGATTCATCCCATCGAGGTCGCCGGCATTCTCGTCGACATGCGCATGGACGCGGTGACGATCGCCGCGGGCCTGCTGCACGACACGGTCGAGGACACCCTCGCCACGCTCGACGAGATCAAGCAGCTGTTCGGCGAGGAAGTCGCGTACCTCGTCGATGGCCTCACCAAGATCGCGAAGGTCGAGTTCACCTCGGTCCGCGAACGCCAGGCCGAGAATTTCCGCAAGATGCTCGTCGCGATGTCGAAGGACATCCGCATCCTGCTGATCAAGCTCGTCGACCGCTTGCACAACATGCGCACGGTGAGCTTTCTCGCCGAGGACAAGGCGCGCCGCGTCGCCCAGGAGACGCTCGACATCTACGTGCCGCTGGCGCACCGCCTCGGCATCTACTGGATGAAGCGCGAGCTGGAGGAGCACGCCTTCAAGACGCTGCACGCCGATGCCGCCGCCGAGCTCGAGCGAGTCGTTACGGCGCGCAAGGTCGAGCGCGAAGGCTACGTCGCCGAGGTGAGGGCGATCCTGCAGGCGAAGCTCGATGCCGCGGGCCTCGCGGCCGACGTCGCCGGACGCGTGAAAGAGCTCTCCTCGATTCACGCGAAGATGGAGAAGCAGGGCGTCAAGCTCGAGAAGATCTACGACGTGATCGCATTCCGGATCATCCTGGATGCGGACCACGGCGCCGTCTACCACGCGCTCGGCCTCGTCCACGCGATCTGGCCGCCGGTGCCCGGGCGCTTCAAGGACTACGTCGCGCTGCCGAAGCCGAACGGATACCAATCGCTGCACACCACGGTGATCGGCCCCTACGGCGAGCGCATGGAGGTGCAGATCCGCACGCGGGCGATGCACGAGCTCGCGGAGCTCGGGATCGCGGCGCACTGGCGCTACAAGGGCGCGAGCGGCGACGCGCGCGACGACCAGAAGTTCGTGTGGCTGCGCCAGTTGTTAGAGCGCCAGGGCGAGCTCGCCGATCCGCACGAGTTCCTCGACGTGGTGAAGGTCGACCTCTTCCCCGACGAAGTGTTCGTGTTCACGCCGAAGGGCGACGTGTTCAATCTGCCGACGGGCTCGACCGCGATCGACTTCGCCTACGCCGTGCACAGCCAGGTCGGCGATCGCTGCACCGGCGCGCGCGTGAACGGCATGCAGCGACCGCTCCACTACGAGCTCGCGAGCGGCGACACGGTGGAAATTCTCACGAGCGCGCAGCAGCGCCCGAAGAAGGACTGGCTCGAGTTCGCGATCTCGGGCAAGGCGCGCAGCCGCATTCGCCACGCCGTGCGCGAGGAAGAGAACGCGCGCGCTCGCGAGATCGGCCGCGGCGTGCTCGACAAGGCGCTGCGCCGCGCGGGCATCTCGCTCGCGCGCACGCTCGAAGACGGGAAGCTGGACGATCTCGCGGCGAAGCACGCCAAGGGCGTGGTCGAGGACTTGTTCGCGGCGATTCACTACGGGCGCGTCGACGCGGGCGACGTCGTGAAGCACCTGCGGCCCGACTGGCGCGGCGAAGAGGCGGCGCCCGAGACGGCGCCCGCGGCCGACACCGTGAGCCGGCTGCGCTCCGTGTTCGGTCGCAAAGAGAAGCCGACCGGCACCGGCATCCGCGTGAACGGGCACAGCGACGTGCTCGTGCGCATGGCGCAGTGTTGCTCGCCGATTCCCGGCGACGAGATCGTCGGCTTCGTCACGATCGGCCGCGGCGTCACCGTGCACACGCGCGATTGCCGCGAGGCCTATGCGCTCGACCCGAGCCGCAAGATCGAGGTCGAGTGGGACATGGATGCGGGCGTGCCGCGCCAGGTGAGCGTGCGCGTGCGCACGCGCGACGAGCAGGGCCTGCTCGCGAAGCTCACCAAGGTGATCGCCGCCGCGAGCGTGAACATCGGCGGCGCGCAGGTGACGACGCACGACGACCGCACCGCCACGCATGCGTTCGACCTGTGGGTGACCGACGCGGGCGCGCTCGCTGCGCTGATGAAGGAGCTCGCGAAGGTGAAGGGCGTGACGTCGGTGGAGCGCGTTCGGAGCTGACCGGAAGGCGCCCCGACGTTCGGGCCTCGCACGGATCGTCGCAGCCGGCCGCAACGCGATCGTTACGCCGCGAACTCCTGTGCGCGCATCAGGTCGGCGTAGGCGCCGCCGCGCGCCATCAGCTCGTCGTGAGCGCCGAGCTCCACGATCTGGCCGTCGCGCAGCACGATGATCTTGTCCGCATGGCGCACCGTGCTGAGGCGGTGCGCGATCACGAAGGTGGTGCGGCCTTCGAGCAGGGAGTCGATCGCCCGTTGTACGAGCTTCTCGCTCACGGTGTCGAGAGCGCTCATCGCTTCGTCGAAGATCAGCACGTCGGGCTTCTTCAAGATCGCGCGCGCGATCGTGATGCGTTGGCGCTGGCCGCCGCTGAGCGCGGTTCCGGCGTCGCCCACATCGGTGTCGTAACCCGCCTCGAACTTCGCGACGAACTCGTCGACGTTGGCAGCGCGCGCAGCCGCGAGCAGCTCGGCTTCGCTCGCGGTGGGCCGGCCGTAGAGGATGTTCTCGCGGATCGTGCCGCTGAACAGGAACGGATCTTGCGTGACGACGGCGACGTGATCGAGCCACGAGCCGCGCTGGATCGTGCGCAGGTCGACGCCATCGACCTCGATCGCGCCTTCGTTCGGGTCGTAGAGCCGCAGTAACAAGTCGGCGAGCGTGGTCTTGCCGCTGCCGGTCTTGCCGACGATCGCGACCATCTCGCCCGCTCTCACGTCGACCGAGATGTTGCGCAACACCGGCTCGCGGCCGTAGCTGAACGACACGTCGCGCAGCGTGATCCCGCGCCGCACGCCGGGCAGTGCGGTGGCGCCCGGCGCGTCAGGCGTCTCTTCCGTCTGGTCGAGCACGTCGAAGAAGCGCGCGGCGGAAGGCACCGCCTCCTGGAGGCGCGTCCATGCGCGCGACAGGTCGCGCATCGGGCGATAGGCGCGCGCCGTCAACAGCACGAACGGGATGAGGGTGCCGAGCGTGAGCTGCCACAGCCCCGCGAGCAGTGCCGCCACGCCCACGAGCAGGATGAACACGCCGATCAGGTTCGAAAGCAGCTCGACCGCGGCGCGTGCGAGCGAGCGGTTCTTCACCACTTTCAGGTTGCGCCGGAAGTACTTCAGGTTCTCGACGCCGAAGCCGAGCGCCTCGCCTTCCTGTGCCTTGAACGCCTTCACGATCTTGATGCCGGCGAGAATCTCCATCAGGCGCTGCGTGATGTCGGCCTGCGCCTCTTGGCGCCGCTCGGCCCGCTTGCGGATGCGGGCGCCGAAGTGCGCGATCACGAGCGCGAGCAGCGGAGCCGCCGCGGCGACCGCGAGCGTGAGCTGCCAGGACACGAAAAACAGCACGCACACGGTGATCGCGAGCATCACGGCCGACTGCACGATCTCGACGAAGAACTGGTCGAGCGCGAAGTGCGCACGGTTCGTGTCGTTCAGGATGCGCGAGAGCGTCTCGCCGCGCGGCGTCTGCTGATGGAAGCCGAGCGGAAGCGCGAGCAGCTTCGCGCACAGGTCGCGCTGGAGGTCGACCAGGATCCGCCCCAACAGATACTGCGAGGCGAACTCTTGGCCGAAGTGCGCGATGGGGACGACGACGGTCAGCGCCAGCGCGAGCAGCAGGGATGGTGCGAATGCGCGGACGCGCTCGAGCAGATCGATCTTCTCCGCCTCGCTGAGGTCGGGTCCCGCCGGGCGATCGGGAAGGGCGCCCGAACGCAGCGCGCCCAGCACTTCGTCGAGATCCAGGGTGGCGTTCGCGCCCGGGATCATGATGTCGTCGATGAACGGCGCGAGGATCACGATGCGACCCGTCTGCGCTCCCGCGAAGACGGCGGCGCACCCGATCGCGCCGAGCAGTACGAGCCAGTAGGGCTTCGCATAGCGGAGCAAGCGCAGGAACGGGCGCCGCTGTTCGCGAGCTTCCAACTACGCCAGCTCCTCGCGGATCGCGTCGCCCGCTTGGCAGCCCAACAACAAGTCGCCCTCCACGCCGAGCGCCGCCGCGGCTTCGCGAGGTAGGCGGAACACCGGGCGCCGGCCGCCGGCGCGCAGCGGCGGCCGCGCGCTCAGCGTCACAACGCGCTCGGGATCGATCAGCGCGGCCTCGTCGTCCCAGAGCGGGCGCTCGGCGAGCGGCGCCGCGGTCACGCGCGCGTCGTCCTCGGGCACGAGCTCTGCGATGGCGGTGCGAATGCCGCGGATCAGTGCGGGCTCGGCGCCCGCATCGTCGGGGCCGACGGCGCGCCCCACCAGCTCGGCGAAGCGCGCGCCGCGCGGCGAAGGCAACACCGAGAGCGCGACGCCGCCCGGCACCGCATCGCTCGCGAGCAGCGCGCGTGGCGCGAGCGGCTCCGGAATCGCCTCGGCGAGCGCGCGCAGATGCAGCGTCACGCGGCGCGCCGTGGGCGCCGCGCCGTCGAGAAAGCGCGGCACCTCGAGGCCCCAGCTGCGCTGCGCCGCTGCGAGCTTCGCGACGGGCGCGTTCAGCACGAGTGCGCGGCCGATCCACACGTCGGGCGACTGCTCGCGCGCGATGCCGGGATGGTCGCCGACTTCGACGAACTGGAACGCGCCCGACAGCGGCCGGAACTCGGCGTGGAGCGTCGCGAGGCGGCGGCGCAGCAGCGCGCGCACGCCGCCGTGCGCGTCCGACTGCGAGGTGCCGCCGAGCAGCGGTGCGCCGAGCAGGCGCGCGAGCGCCTCGGGCGAGGGGGAAGCGCTGGCGAGATTCGAGAGTCCGCGCGCCTGTAGCTCGAAGAAGTGCCTGAGCGGCGCAGGCAGGTCGCGCATCCCGGCAGGCAGTCCGCGCGCCGAGACCTGCAGCGCAGGGCGCTTGCCGGCGCGCAGCGCGTGCGCGCGCGCCGGATCCGCGGCGAGCAGCGACTCGCCCTCCGCGCGCGCGGCCTCGGCGAGGCGCCGTAACAAGTCCTGCGCGCTCTCGGGCTTCGCGAGGCCCCACGCGATCAACTCCTCGGCCGTCACGTGCGCGTTGCCGACGTCGACGCGCGCGTGCGGCATCAGCACCTGATAAGCGAGCTCGCTCGCGACGAGCTCGCGGCGGTCGATCACCGGAATGCCGAGCGAGCGCAGGCACGCGTCGACGATGCCGTCGCCGAAGCCGCCGGGCAGGAAGAACGGCTCGCGCACGAAGTCCGGCGTCTTCGCTGCGCACTCTTCCTCGATGATGAGCACGCGCAGGCCGCCCATCGCGAGCCGGATCGCGGCGGCGAGCCCGGGCAGGGCGCCGCCCAGCATCACCACGTCCCAGCGGCGCGCTCGCAGGCTCGCCGCTTGCGGGAGCGCGCGGCTCATTTGCCTCGCGCCGGCGCGCCCTCGAACAGCACGCCCGCTTCGCCTTCGGCCTTCTTCTCGATCACGCCTACGCGGTACGCGCGTTCGCCGAGCGCGGCGAAGCGGTCGATCACGTCGTTCGCCTGGTCGCGCCGCACGACGAGGATCATGCCGAGGCCGAGGTTGAACACGCGGCGCATCTCGTCCTCGGAGATCTCGCCGTGCTTCTGCAGGAACGAGAAGATCGCGGGGCGCGGCCAGCTCGAGAGATCGATCCGCGCGCGCACGCCCTTCGGCAGGATGCGCGGGATGTTGCCGTCGAAGCCGCCGCCGGTGATGTGCACGATGCCGTTCACCTGGAAGTCGCGCGCGACGTTCAGCACGGGCTTCACGTAGATGCGCGTCGGCGCGAGCAGCGCGGCGGCGAGCGAGGTGTTGAGGTCCGGCGGTACATCGCGCAGATCGAACTTGCCTGCGGCGATGCCGGCGTCGACGACCGCACGCACGAGCGTATAGCCGTTGCTGTGCACGCCCGAGGAGGCGAGGCCGATCACGACGTCGCCGTGCGAGATCGACGAGCCGTCGATGACCTTGTCGCGCTCGACGACGCCGACGCCGAAGCCGACCAGCTCCAGCTCACCCTTCGGGTAGAAGCCGGGCATGCTCGCGGTCTCGCCGCCGAGGAGGGCGCAGCCCGCGCGGCGGCAGCCTTCGGCGACGCCGCGCAGCGCTTCGGCGCCGAGCGCGGGATCGAGCTCGCCCATGGCGAGGTAGTCGAGGAACACGAGCGGCTCGGCGCCGTTCACGACGATGTCGTTCACCACCATCGCGACGCAATCGATGCCGATCGTGCCGAAGTTCCCGAGCTGCGCGGCGAGCTTCAGCTTCGTGCCGACGCCGTCCGTGCTCGCCACGAGGATCGGATCCTTGTAGCGCTCGGGCGTCTTGAAGAGGCCGGCGAAGCCGCCGATCCCGCTCAGGACTTCGGCGCGGTGCGTCGCGCGAGCGATGTCCTTGATGTCGTCGATGAAGCCTTCGTCGCGATCGAGGTCGACGCCGGCTTGCGCGTAGGCGGGAGCGGTGTTCGACGGAGCGGGGGTTTTCTTCGGCACGGCGACGGTGATTAGCAGCTTGCGCAAAGTGAAGCCCGGCTCGCGGCACGTGGGCGCCGCGAGCCGGGGTGTGGAGCGACCTACTCGCGCGGAGCGACGTCGCGCGCGTCGAGCCGTTGCTCGAGACCGCGGAGCTTGCGTCGGACCGCATCGAGTCCGATCACCGTGAGGGCCGAGTACGGAAGTCCGCCGCTCATCGGGAGCGCCTCGCCGCGCCTTGCGAAGACGTCGGAGTGAGCGACGGCGTCGTAGAAGCCGTACGCGATGAGGAGCCAGATCGCGAGGGTCAACAAGCGGATCTCGGACATGTCAGCCTCCTAGGCACCCGAGGTTTGCGCAGTCGATGATCGTCACGATCGGTCGTCCCCAGACGATCGGCGGGGCGACCAGCTGCGGCGGAAGAATTGGGGGAAGCTCGAAGCCACCGAAGCCTGGCGGGAGGATGGCGTCGGGAGGAATCGAGACCGAGAACTCGATCGCGTGGAGGCGCCGCAACGTTTCGAGGTCGAGCGCTTTGCGCAGCGCGTTGGCGGTCAAGTACACCGCCGGACCGATCGTCGCGGGGCTCGGGGCCACCACCGCAATCGCGGTGGCTCCGACGGCGATGAGCGTCGACTCGAGGATTGCGTTCTCGAGGAGCGCCATCTCCCGGTGCTGATCCATGCCACCCGTATGTCCCGGATGACGGCCAGTTTCGTCCCAGAACTCGACGGGATTGCCGAACGTGTAGGCGTGGAGGTTCACCGGATTCCACACGGGATCGGGAGAGTTGAAGCGTCCCGTCCGAGGATCGAGCAGACGGTCACCGAGCCAGACGAACTCGCCCGCGCCGGTAGGGATGTGCATGCCGCGGGCGAAGCCGAAGTCCGTGTTTGCGTGCCCGCGCGCGCTGGGCTCTCCGTACGCGGAGTAGCTCGCCACGTGCACGAGCCGACCGGAATGATCGAACACGAACTGCGTGTTCCCCCGCGCGTCGGGAATGCGGAAGCGGTGGAAACCGGCGAGTGAGATCGCCACCTCGCCGAGGTCGATCGACATCGGGGCGCCCGTCGGCGCGAACTCCACGGCTCCGCCGAAACGCCAGCTGCGCGCGTACCCGCCGCGCGTGAGCGAGGCACGGCGCCCGAGCGCGTCGTAGCTGAAGGTCACGTCGGGCGTTCCGTTCGTTTCGATTCGCTCGATTCGCCCGCTCGCCGTCCATTCGAACGTCGTCGTCACCGGCGCGCCCTGAGTCGGCGTGCCGATGCGCGCCGTCTCGAATCCCGCCTCGTCGTAGCTGTGCTGCCAGACGGTCGGCGTCGCAGGGTTCTCGTCCACCGTCGTGACCGCGCGATTGTGCTCGGCGTTGTAAGTCAGACGGCGCTGCCAAGCGCTCACGCCAAAGGGGTAGAGCAGAACGAGGTCTGTCGACGCGGTCACGTTCGAGAGGTGGTCGTACGCGAATGACACGGGCAAGCCCGACGGGCGCTGCGCACTCGCGACGCGCCGCTCGGCTCCGGCCGCGTCGTAGGCGTAGGCCTGCGTGACGACACCGTTCAGAAAGCCAGCGTTGGTGACGGCGCACTCATCCTCGAGCAGCCCGCCGCCGTAGCCACTCGCCACGTCGTACTTGCAGTGCGCGGATCCCAGCAGTCCGAAGACATCGCGCGCTCCCTCGGCACCGAGATGCGGCCACCACCCATACGATTCGACCTGCAGGCCGTTGCTGTAGTTGCGCTGTGCGAGCCGCCCGTCCTGGAAGGAGCGCTGCACGAGGTCGGCGCCGAGTGCGTTCAGCACGATCTCACGGTCGGCGGCGTCGTAGCTGCTCGTGATCGTCGCGATCTGCGAACCATTCGGCATTTCGAAGCTGACGCTGCGCGTGCGGCCGCGCGCGTCGCGGGTGAGGCGCGTCGTCTCGCCCTGCGAGTGGCGCACCGAGGCGGGTCGGCCTGCGGCGTCGTAGCCGAGCTGCTCATCGAAGGAGCCTGGCCCGTGGGCCCGCACGAGCCGCCCCTGCGCGTACTCGAGGTTGACCTCGCTCTCGAGCACGCCGCCGCGCAGCGCCCGCGTGCGCGCGAGTCGCCCCGCAGCGTCGAACGTGGATTCGCGGCGCATGCCGTTCGCTCGCTCGACGGCGATCACGCGCCCAACGAGGTCGTACTCGTAGCGCGTCGTGCTCCACACGCTCGCGGGCGCGGCCGCGGGCGATACGCGCTCGCGCAGCTCAGTGACGCGCCCGAGCGCGTCGCGCGCCCACACCGTTTCGCCGCCGTAGGGGCGCGCAACGCGCGTGAGCTGGTGATCGCTGCGGTACTCGAGCGCGACCATCTCGGTCGTCGGTGCGGCGCCGGCGGAGGCACTGTCGAGAACGAAGTACGTTGCGGGGTTGCGATCCTCGTCGTAAGTCACCCGCGCGACTCCGCCGGAATACGGAGTCGGTCGCGCGCTGACCAGCGCGTTGCCGACCGCGTCGAGGGCGACATCGACCCAGGCGACGCCATCCAAGCTCACGCGCGTTGCGTGGCCGTGCTCACCTACCGCGTCGAAGTGCGACGTCGCGCCGGTCGCGTGGACGATGCTCGCGACCGACTCGTCCGCGGCGTACGTGAACGTCGTCGCTTCGTTCGCGCCGTTCTCCTCGCTTGTTAGGCGCCCCTGTGCGTCATAGCGACGTCGCTCGACGAGCCCGATCGAGTCGCTCAGCTCCGCAAGCGCGCTCGCGTTCGGTCGCTCGCGGTCCACCCCGTTCGCCTGGTACGTGAAGCTCCGCACGTTCCCCGACGCGAGCGTCTCCGTCGCGACGTCGTCGTTCAGCCAAGTCCAGTGCGTGGACGTGCCATCCGGCAGCGTGCGCGATGCGGGCCGCTGACCCGACCACGTGAGCGCCGTGCGCTCGCCGAGTGGGTCCGTGATCGACTGCACGCGGTAGAGCGTGTCGATCACGAACGTCGTGGCGTGGCCGAGCGGGTCCGTGGCGGTGGTCGTCGCGACGCTCGCGGCGCCGACGGGGCCGTACGCGAACCGCCAGGTGGGGTCGCCCGCGCCGACGGCGCGCACCTGCGTGGCGCGGCCCGCCGCGTCGCTCGTGATCTCGACGCGCTCGCCCTCGCTGCTCACGATCGCGGCGAGGAAGTTGCCCGCGTACTCGTAGCGTTCGCCCGGCCACTGCTTCGCGACGTCGAGGCCGTCGCGCGACGACGCGAGCCGTCCGCTCGCGTCGTACGTGAAGAGCGCGCTGCGCAACGCGCGGTCGTCGATGCGCACGATGCGGCCCGCGCCGTCGTGCGTGAGCGCGAACGTGAGCGTGCACGCGCTCGCGCTCGTGCACTGCTCGACGCGCGCCGTGCGCGTCACGGCGCCGATCTGCGCCGGCACGAACACGAGGCGCGGATACGGCGCGCTCGACCAGTACGTCGCAGCGATCCGGCCCGTCGCCGGATCGAACTCGTGCACGAGCCCGCCCTTGGTCTTGACGCGCGTCGCATCGAGCTTCACCCAGTGCGTGCCCGGCGCTGCGGCGCCGTCCGCAAGCGCGCTGAGCGGAATCCTCGCGCCGCTCGCGTCGCGCAGGTTTCCGTGCTTGTAGGAGGCGTCGACGCCGAAGGTCCAGCCCCAGGCGCTGTTGTAGACGGCGCCGAGTGAGTACTCGCCGAGGCGAGTGTCGAGCGAGAGCGACGCGCCCTCGTGGAAGTAGTTGCCACCGGCCGTGTTCACGTGCCCGCCGGGCACGGGCACGCGCGCGATCTCGGTGAGCTCGCTGAGGCCGGGTGCCGGCGCGAGCTGCGCGGGGAGACACGCGAAGCCGATCGCTGCGAGGGATGCGAGAGAGCCGAAGAAGGCATGGGTCCACCGCGAGCGCCAAGCGCTGTTCGCGAGGTTCATGTGGAGCACTCCGCGGGACCGCGGGGTGAGGGGAGTGCGTGAACCCTAATTGCTCAGTGCGCCGGAGCGCAGCATCAAAGATCGTCAAAGAGCGACAATCAGCGTCAAGGAGACCGCAAGCGCACCGACGAACCGCGCGATGACCGGTGCGGTGAGAAGCTCAGGACGGACACCGCCGAGTCGCGCGCGTGCGACAGCGTGCAGCGGGTTCAGCTGACGAGATGCAGCCCCGCGTCGACGAGCAGCGTCTCGCCCGTGACGTGGCGCGAATCCGCGCCGCACAGGAACACGACGCTGCCCGCGATGTCGTCGGCGCTGGATGCGGCGCGCAGCGGCACGCGGGCGGCGACGCCGGCGCGAATCTTCGCCGTGTTCTCCTCGCCCACGCCCTGCACGAACCAGCGCGTGTCGATGAAGCCGGGGCACACCGCGTTCACGCGGATCTTCGGCGCGAGCGCGCGCGCGAGCGAGACGGTGATCGAGTTGAGCGCGGCCTTGCTCGCGGCGTACGCGATCGACGAGCCCGACCCGTCGGTGCCCGCGATCGACGACACCATCACCACCGAGGCGGCGCGGCCGTTCGCGTCGGCTGCGGCTTCGAGCAGGCTGCGCGTCGCGCGCACCATCTGGAACGAGCCGACCACGTTCACGCCGTAGAGGCGCTGGAAGTCCTCGCTCGTCAGGCCGTCGAGGTTCGCGTGCGGCACGTGCTTGGTCGTGCCCGCGTTGTTCACGAGCACGTCGAGCTTGCCGAAGCGCGCCGCGGCGTCCGCGAGCTTCCGGCAGTCGGCGTCGCTCGCGACGTCGCCTTGCACCACCACGACTTCCGCGCCCGCCTTGCGGCACGCCTCGGCCGTCTCGTTCGCCTCGGCCGCGCTGCGCGAGTAGTTGAGGATGAGCGCCGCCGCGCCGCGCCTCGCGAGCTCGAGCGCGACGGACGCGCCGAGGCCGGTGGCGGAGCCGGTGACGAGGGCGATCTGGCCTGAGAACTCCGTTCGCGTCGCCGTGGTCACGCTGGCCTCCGCGCTTGCTTCGCTCGGGAGGCCACTGCTCGATCTTCGCTCGGCTTCGCCTCGCTGCGCGCTTCGCTTGCGTCGCCGCTCACAGCACGACCTCCGCCATCGTGCGCAGCATCTCCGCGTTGCGCGACATGAACAGCAGCGTCGTCACGGGTGTGTCGCGCCACGCCTGCACGCGGTCGCGGATGCGCTCCTTCGGGCCGACGAGCGAGATCTCGTCGGCGAATGCGTCGGGCACGGTCGCGATCGCCTCGGCGCGCTTCCCATCCATGAACAGGTCTTGGATCTTGTTCGCTTCGGCCTCGAAGCCCATGCGCGACATCAACTCCTTGTGGAAGTTGCGCTGCTTCGAGCCCATGCCGCCGATGTAGAAGCCGAGCCCGGCCTTCACGGCCATGAGCCCCGCCTTGACGTCGTCCGTGATGTTCACGTTCACGCCGGCGCAGATCTCGAAGCCGGGCTTCGCGGCCTTCAGCGAATCCGCGTAGACGTCTTGGCGGAACGGCGAGTAGTAGAGCGGCAGCCAGCCGTCGGCGATCTCGGCGGTCAGCGCGACGTTCTTCGGGCCCTCGCTGCCGAGGAAGATCGGGATCTTGTTACGGAGCGGATGCGTGATCGGGCGCAGCGGCTTGCCCATGCCCCACGCGCCGGGGCCCGTGTACGGCAGCGGGTAGTGCGGGCCCGGGTTCGAGACCGGCGCCTCGCGCGCGAGCACTTGCCTGACGATCGAGACGTACTCGCGCGTGCGCGCGAGCGGCTTGTCGAAGGGCTGGCCGTACCAGCCCTCCACCACCTGCGGCCCCGAGACGCCGAGGCCGAGCGTGAGCCGTCCGCCGGAGAGGTGATCGAGCGTGAGCGCGTGCATCGCAGTCGCGGTGGGCGTGCGCGCCGAGAGCTGCACCACCGCCGTGCCGAGCCGAATCTTCTTCGTGTGCGCCGCGATCCACGTGAGCGGCGTGAACGCATCCGAGCCCCACGCCTCGGCGGTGAAGACGATGTCGTAGCCGAGGCTCTCGGCCTGCTGCGCGCTCTCGAGGAAGCCGGGGGTGGGCTTGTCCTGCCAGTAGCCGAGCTGAAGGCCGAGCTTGAGCTGCTTCGTCATGCGAGGGCTCCTAGAGATGGGAAGCAGCGAGGGGTAGCACGCGCGACCGGAGGGCGACCGCCATGCACCTCGCGCATGCTTCGCCCATGTCCGCACCGGAAGGCGCACGGCGCAGCTTCTTCTCCTACCTCCGCGCCCGCGAGGTCGACTTCCGCCCCGCCGGCGGGCTGCGTGCGTGGCTGCTCGGGCTGGTCGTGCTCGGCTGGGCGGTGGAGCAGTACGAAGGGCTGAAGACGGGCCCGGTGCTCGTTTACATCCTGCGCGACTTCGACAAGACGCTCGTCGAGTGGGGATACGTCGCCGCCGCGGCGGGCCTCGTCTACAGCGCCGGCGCGGCGCTGCTCAGTCGCGCGGCGGATCGCTTCGGGCGCCGGCCGCTGCTGATCTACCCCGTGTTCGGGTACGCGACGATCTCGTTGTTGGGCGCGCTCGCGCCGAACTTCGTGACGCTCGCGGCGCTCGCGATGGCGGGCAGCTTCATGGTCGCGGGGATGAATCCTGCCGTGCACGCGGCCTCGCGCGATCTCACGCCGCAGCTCGGGCGCGCGATGGCGTACTCGTGGGTGTCGCTCGCCTTCACCGTGGGCGCGCTGATGGCGACGGCGATCGCGGCGCGCACGCTGCCGATCTGGCCCAGCTGGCGCTCGCAGTACTGGATCGCGGCGGGGCTCGGACTCGTCACGGCGACGCTGCTGCTCGTCTTCTACCGCGATCTCTCGGCGCGTGTGCGCGGGCAGGTGCTCGAGAGCATCGCGAGCGCGGAAGCGCCCGCCGCGGTCGCGGCCGAAGCGGTCGATCCTTACGAAGCGGGGCGCGCGATCTACCGCAGCCCGCGCCTCTGGATCCTCTCGGGCACGATCGTGTTCTGGTCGCTCACGTACTCGACCGTCTCGGCCTACGTGCCGGCGTTCCTCGCGCAGCACCACCAGCTCGAGCCGGCGCGCGCGGCGAGCGTCGTGTCGTACTTCTGGATCGTGTTCACCGGCAGCGTGTTCCTCTCGGGCTGGCTCTCGGATCGCCTGCGCCTGCGCAAGCCGATCGTCGCGTTCGGCGGGCTCACCACCGGTGTGTGCTTCTGGATCGGCGCGTCGCTTCCGGTCGACGCGCCCGAGTCGACGCTCGCCGCGGTGTGGTCGCTCACCGGCTTCTTCGCGGGCTTCATCTACCCCGCGTGGTGCGCGCTCTACTCCGAGACGGCGGAGGCGATCAGCCCGCACGGCGTCGCGCGCGCCTTCGGCATCACTGCGACGCTCGGCCCGATCGCCGGGCTCGTCCTCAACCTCGGTCTCCCGCGCATCGTCGAGAGCTTCGGCTGGCCCGTTTGGATGCGTGTGGCGGGCGCGTGCTGCCTCGGCGTGATGGTGCTCGTGGGGTTCGGCGCCGGGCCGTGGTGGAAGTCGCGGGCCGAGCGCTGAGCGGCCTCGCGCGTAGGCTACGTTGCTCCGCCGTGCGAATCGCGGTCGTCATCCCCGCGCGCGATGAAGAAGAGCGCGTGACCCCCGCGATCGAGAGCGCCCGAGAAGCAGGAGTCCTCGTGATCGTGGTCGATGGCGGCAGCCGCGATGCCACCGCGGCGCGCGCCGAGGCAGCCGGCGCGCGCGTGATCGCCAGCGCGCCCGGACGGGCGCGGCAGCTCGCCGCCGGCGCGGAGGCTGCGCAGGGCGCCGAGGCGATCGTGTTCCTGCACGCCGACAGCACGCTGCCCGCGGGCTGGACGGCGCGCGTCGAGGCCGCGCTCGCGGACGCGCGCGTCGCAGGCGGCGCGTTCGCGTTTCGCTTCGCCGAGCGCGGCGCGCTGCTGCGCCTCGTCGAGCTCGGTGTGCGGCTGCGGCTCGCGCTCGCGCGGCTCCCGTACGGCGATCAGGCGCTGTTCGTGCGCGCGTCGGTGCTGCGTGCGCTCGGCGGCGTGCCGCAGGCGCCGATCATGGAAGACCTCGATCTCGTGCGCGGCATGCGCGCGCACGGGAGGGTCGCGCTGCTCGCCGCGCCCGTGACGACTTCCGCGCGGCGCTACGCGCAGCGCGGCGTCCTGCGCACGATGTGGCGCAACTGGCTCGCGCTCGCGGCGTGGTCGCTCGGCCTCGATCGCGCGCGCATCGCGGCGTGGTATCGGCAATGAGCGCGGCCGTGCTTTCGCCGCCGCGCTCGCACGCAGAGATCGCCGACGAGCGCCGCCGCATGTTCCGCCGGCTCTGGCACTACATGCGTCTGAACGCGCGCCTGTACGTGCTCGGCATCGTGACGACGCTCGGCTACGCGATCGTGTTCGTCGCGTTCCCGTTCGTGATGGGCAGCGCCACGAACGCAGTCGTCGCCTACGCGCAGGCCGCCGACGACGCCGCGCGCTCGGCGGCGTCGCGCGAGATCGCGCTCTTCTGCGCGGCGATGGTCGGCATCGCGCTCGCGCGTGCGGGCTTCCGTTACTTCTCGCGCGTCGAGCTCTTCAACGCGGCGCGCGAGGTCGAGTACCAGATCCGCAACGACCTGTTCGCGCACCTGCAGCGCCTGCCGCAGTCCTTCTACCTGAAGTGGCGCACCGGCGATCTGATGAGCCGCTGCGTGAACGACCTCACCGCGGTGCGCCTCATGCTCGGCCCCGGTCTTCTCCAGCTCGCGCAGACGCCCGTTTTGATGGCGCTCGCACTCTCCGCGCTGTTCGCGAAGAACCACGTGATGACGGGCCTCATGCTCGTGCCGTATCCGCTCTTCTTCCTGATCGCGCGCGGCTTCGGGCGCCGCATGCACGCGGCGAATCTCGCGGTGCAGGAAGGCCTCTCCGACATGTCGAGCCACCTGCAGGAGACCTTCTCCGGCATCGCCGTGGTGAAGGCGTACGCGATGGAGGACACCTCGCGCGCGAAGTTCGATCGCCTCGCGCAGCAGGTCTACGCACGCAACGTCGAGCTGGCGCGCGTGGGGGCGGCGATGCCTGCGTTCACCGGCCTGCTGCCGCTCTCGGGCATGGCGATCGTGCTGGTCGCCGGCGGGCTCTCGATTCGCAGCGGCGAGATGACGCCCGGCGACTTCGTGACGTTCATGATGATGAACTACGAGATCGGCCTGCCGCTCTTCATGCTCGGCTGGATGTTCAACCTCGTGCAGCGCGGCACCGCCTCGATGACGCGCATCGACGAGGTGCTCACCACGCCGCCGTCGATCGCGGACGACGCGAACGCCGCGCCGATCGAGACGCTGCGCGGCGAGATCGAGCTGCGCGCGCTCAGCTTCGCGTACCCCGGCTTCGAGACGCGCGCGCCCGCGCTGCGCGATGTCTCGCTGCGCATTCCGGCGGGCGCCGTGGTCGGCGTCGTCGGGCCGGTCGGCTCGGGCAAGACCGCGCTCGCGTCGCTGGTGCCGCGCCTCTACGAGCTGCCCGAGGGCATGCTCTTCATCGACGGCGTCGACGTGAACCGCATCCCGCTGAAGACGCTGCGCCGCGCGATCGCGATGGTCCCGCAGGATCCGTTCCTGTTCTCCCTGACGCTTGCGGACAACGTCGCGTACGGGCTCGCCGAGACCGACATGGGGCGCGTGCGCGACGCCGCCGAGCGCGCGCAGCTCGCGAAGGACGTGGCCGATCTGCCGTACGGCTTCGGCACGCTCGTCGGCGAGCGCGGCGTGATGCTCTCGGGCGGTCAGCGCCAGCGCACCGCCCTCGCGCGCGCCCTCGCGCTCGATCCGCGCATCCTGATCCTCGACGACACGCTGAGTGCCGTCGACGCCGAGACCGAGGCCCAGATCCAAGCGGGCCTGCGGCGCGCGTTCGAGGGGCGCACGGTGCTGGTCGTGGCATCGCGCGTCGCGACCGTGCGCGAGGCGGACCTGATCGTCGTGCTCGACGAGGGGCGCATCGTCGAGCGCGGCACGCACGACGAGCTGCTCGCGCGCGGTGGCCTCTACGCGCGGCTGGCGCGCGATCAGGAAGCGGAGGCGCGCCGGCGCGCGGCGCTCGCGGCGGTGGAAGCGGAGCGCGCCGTATGAGCGCCGCAGCTCCGCAAGCCGCGCAGCAGCTGATCGAGGACGAGGACCTCGGGCGCGCCTTCGACGGCACGCTGCTGCGGCGGCTGTGGCACTGGATCCGCCCGTATCGCCGCCGCGCGGGGCTCTCGATCTCGCTCGTCGCGCCGGCGTTCGCGTTCGACGTCGGCGCGATCCTCGTGCTCGGGCTCGCGACGAACTCGTGGACGGGAGTCGCGCTGCCGTCGTGGCTCGCGGCGCCCGCGGGCATCGACCCGATCTGGTGGCTCGGCCTGCTGTTCGCGGCGCTCTCGCTCGCCAACCTCGTGCTCGACTACACGCAGGCGATCCTGCTCGCGACCACCGGCCAGTCCGCGATGCGCGACCTGCGCCGCGACGTGTTCGCGCACATCCAGAAGCTGCACATGGGCTTCTTCGACGGCTACCCGGTCGGCCGGCTCGTGACGCGCGCGACCTCGGACGTGGAGCACGTGAGCGAGGCCTTCACCGCGGGCCTCGTGCTGCTCGTGACCGACGTGCTGCGCATGATCGGCTACGCGTCGATCCTGTTCGTGATCGAGCCGCACCTCACGGCGTGGACCTTCGCGGTGATTCCGCCGCTCGCCTTCGCCGCGTTCTTGTTCCGCTGGCGCGTGCGCGACGCGTTCCGCCGCTCGCGCGTCCTGATCGCGCGCCTCAACGCGACGCTGCAGGAATCCGTCACGGGCATGAAGGTGATCCAGCTGTTCTCGCGCGAGGCGCGCAACCAGCGCGAGTTCGAGGCGCTGAACGGCGAGCACCGCGACTCGTGGGTCGACTCGATCCGTTACGACTCGGCGCTCTTCACCGTGGTCGAGCTGGCTGCCGGCGTCGTGTTCTCGATCGTGATCTGGAAGGCGACGGGCTACGGCACGGCCGGCACGATCGTGATCTTCGTGCGCTTCATGACGCGCTTCTTCATGCCGCTGCGCGATCTCTCGGCGAAGTACTCCGTGATGCAGTCCGCGATGGCGAGCCTCGAGCGGATTTTCCTGCTGCTCGACACGAAGCCCGCGGTCGTCGACGCAGCCGCGGCGTCTCCGGCGCCGGCGGTCGTGGCCGAGCCTCGCGAGCGGCGCGGGCTCGGCGAGGTCGAGTTCCGCGACGTGTGGTTCGCCTACCGCAACGAAGACTGGGTGCTGCGCGGGCTCTCGTTCCGCATCGCGCCGGGCGAGCGCGCGGCGTTCGTGGGCGCGACCGGCGCGGGCAAGACCACGGTGATCAAGCTGCTCGCGCGGCTCTACGAGATTCAGCGCGGCGCGATCCTGCTCGACGGCGTCGACATCCGCATGATCCCGCAGCGCGAGCTGCGCCGGCGCGTCGGCATGGTGCTGCAGGACGTGTTCCTGTTCGGCGGCACGATCGCGGAGAACCTCGCGCTCGGGCGCGCGGACCTGACGATGGAGACGCTCCAGCGCGCCGCCGCCGCCGTCGAGGCCGACCGCTTCATCGCGCGCCTTCCGAGCGGCTACGACACCGAGCTGCGCGAGCGCGGTGCGAACCTGAGCGCGGGCCAACGCCAGCTGCTCTCGTTCGCGCGCGCGCTTGCGCACGGTGCCGACGTGCTCGTGCTCGACGAGGCGACGAGCTCGATCGACACCGAGACCGAGGCGGCGCTCCAGCGCGGGATCCACACGCTGATGCAGGGCAAGACCGCGCTGGTGATCGCGCACCGCATCAGCACGATCGAGGACGTGGACCGCATCTATGCGCTGCACCACGGCAAGCTTGCGGAAGCGGGCACCCACCGAGAGCTGCTGGCGCACGACGGGCTCTACGCGCGGCTCTATCGCCTGCAGTACGGCGGAGACGCCGCGGCCAGCTGAGGCGTGGCGGAGTGGCTAGGCAGGGCTTCTGCTCATGGCCAGCCGGCCGGGTCGGGTGACGAGTTCCAGAAGAGGACGCGCGGATCACCGAGGTCGAGGGGTTTCGCGTCGCCCCCGACCTGGGGTGAGGCCACGGGGCGCGACCCCGGTCACAAAATCTCCGCCCGTTCGCGTGTTTCCGACGACATATTCATTGCCACCGTCGGAGCCCCGGTGGTAAACACAGCCCACCCCCAGCTGTGCCTGTTCTGAAAGCAGTCCTGCCCCCAGGTCCGCCGGATCCTCCATCCGGCACCCAAGGGGAACGGGGGAAACGGTGCGTATCAAGTCGCTCTCGATCCACGGCTTCAAGACCTTCGTCGACAAGACCGCCTTCTCGTTCGAGCGCGGCATCACCGGCATCGTCGGCCCCAACGGCTGCGGCAAGTCCAACGTCGTCGACGCGATTCGCTGGGCGATGGGCGAGCAGTCCCCGCGCCATCTGCGCGGCAAGGGCATGCAGGACGTGATCTTCGCGGGCTCCGACGCGCGCGCGCCGGTGGGCCTCGCAGAAGTCGTGCTCACCTTCGACAACGCCGACGGCATCGCTCCGCCCGAGTTCGCCTCGTACAGCGAGATCCAAGTCTCGCGTCGGCTCTACCGCACCGGCGACAGCGAGTACCTGATCAACAAGACCCCGGTGCGCCTGCGCGACGTGCTCGACTTCTTCCGCGACACGGGAATCGGGACGAAGGGCTACACGATCGTCGAGCAGGGCCGCATCGCCGAGATCGTGTCGGCGAAGGCCGAAGAGCGCCGCGTGCTGATCGAGGAAGCGGCGGGCATCTCGAAGTACAAGGCCCGCAAGCGCGAGGCCGAGCGCAAGCTCGAGGGCACCGAGCAGAACCTCGTGCGCGTGCGCGACGTGCTGGGCGAGATCAAGCGACAGATCTCCTCGCTCGAGCGGCAGGCGAAGAAGGCGGCGGCCTACAAGCGGCTGCGCGAGCTGCAGCGCACGGTCGAGCTCTCGCTCGCGAGCGAGGAGCGGCGCGATCTCGCGGCCGAGATCGAGCGCGCGCGGGCGCGTGCGACGCAGGTGCGCGACCAGCTCGCGGGCGTCGAGGCGAACCTCGCCGAGCGCGAGACCGAGGTGGCGGAGAAGCGCCTCGCGCTCGCCGAGCGCGAGCGCGACCTCGCGCAGGGCAGCGAGGCGCTCTTCCAGATTCGCTCTCGCATCAAGGAGCTGGAGGCGCAGATCGCCTACGACCGCCGCGAGCGCGCGTCGCTGGCCGAGGCGAATGAGGGCCGCGCCGCCGAGCGCGAGCAGCTCGCGGTGCAGCTCGCTGCCGCCGAGAGCGAGGCCGCGCGCCTGCGCGACGAGCTTGCACAGGTGGAAGTCGCGCTCGCGGAGGAGGAGGCGAGCACCGCGGCGGCTGAGAGCGAGGCGCGCGCGGCGCAGGAGGCACTGCGCGGTCTCGAGCGCGAGCGCGAGCAGCACAGCGCGCAGCTCGTCGAGCTGCTGACGCGCATCGCGCGCGCCGAGGACCGCCTCGGCGCGCTCGCGGATCGCCGCGCCGAGATCGAGCAGCGCCTGCGCAGCGCCGACGAGCAGATCGAGGTGCAGGAGAGCGTCGCGAGCAGCACGGGCCAGGAGGAGCGCTCGCTCGAGGAGGGGCTGCGCAACCTGCTCGCCGAGCGCGATCGCATGATGGGCCTGCTGCGCGACGCGCTCGCGCGCCAAGAGCAGCTCGTCGCCGAAGCGAAGCGCGCGGGCGAAGACGTGCGCTCGCGCCGCGAGCTGCTGAGCGTGCGCGGCGCGCGGCTGGCTTCGCTGCGCGAGATCCTCGAGCGCAAGGAGGATCTCTCCGGCGGCGTGCGCCACTGGATGTCGCTGGGCGCCGAAGATCGCGAGCGCCTCGGTGTGCGCGGCCTCGTGCGCGACGCGTTCGACGTGCCAGCGGACCTCGAGCGCGCCGTCGAAGCCGTGCTCGCGGATCGCGCAGAGGGCGCCGTGCTCGCCGCGAGCGGCGACGCCGAGAGCGCGCTCGAAGCGCTGCGCCGCGCCGACGCGGGCCGCGGCGTGCTCGTGGTCGACCGCGACGCGCCCGAGCCGAGCGGCTTCGTGCCGCTCGGCGAGCCGCTGCTCGCGAGCGTCGGCCTGCGCCCCGGCTTCGAGTCCGTGGGGCGTTCGCTGCTCGGCGGCGCGAACGTGGTCGGCACGCTCGCCGAAGCGCTCGCGCACTACGGCCAGGGCCGCATCCCGTGCACGTTCGTCACGCGCAGCGGCGACGTGCTCACACCCGACGGCGTGATCCGCGGCGGCGGCGCCGTCCGCCAGGCCGGCATCCTCACGCGCGTGCGCGAGGTGCGCGAGCTCGAGGCCGAAGTGACGGCGCTCGACGCGGAGGTCGTGGCGCTCACGCTGGTCGACGAGCGCGCGCAGAGCGACCTCCAGCGCGCAGCCGTCGAGCTCGACAACCTGCGCAGCCGCCACCACACCGCGGCGCTCGCGGTCGCGAATCACGAGAAAGATCTCGAGCGCACGCGCGAGCGCCTGAAGGCGATCGGCACCGCGCAAGTCACGCGCACCGAGGAGCGCTCAGGGCTGATCTCGGAGCTCGCGCGCATCGACGCCGAGAACGAGCGCCACGAGGGTTATCTCGTGGAAGGCCGCGAGCAGCGCGGACTGCGCCAGCGCGAGCAAGACGCGATCGGGCTGCGCCTCGGCTCCGCGGGCCGCGAGCTGTCGCGGCTCGAAGCCGTCGCGACCGAGAAGCGCACGCACCGCATGGGCCGCCGCGACGCGCACGAGCGCCTCGCGAGCGCGGTCCTGCGCGCAGGCGGGCAGGTCGACGAGGCGCGGGCGTGGATTCAGCGCCGCGACGCGGAGATCGCGACGGCCGAGCGCCGCCGCGAGGAGCTGGCGGCGGGCATCGCGAACGCCGAGAGCGGCATGAACGCGGAGCTGCAGAACGAGGAGGCCGCGCGCGTCGCGAACGAAGAGCGCCGCACGGCCTACGAGGAAGTTGCGGCGCGCGTCCGCGCGCTCGAGGACGCCGCGCGCGAGCTGCGCGTCGATCTCGAGACGCTGCGCGACAGCGCGAACGAGGCGGAGTTCGGTCTGCGCGAGCGCGAGCTGCGGCTCACGCACGTCGACACGAGCGCGCGCGACCGCTGGGCGGTCGACCTCGCGCAGTGGAAGGCGCCCGTGTTCGCCGACCTCGGACCCGAGCCAGAGGCCGAACTGGTTGCGGACGCTGCGCCTGCGGAAGGCGAGGGCGTCGAGATCGAGGGCGGCGAGGCCGCGCCCGAGGGCGAGGACGCGCTGCTCGCGAAGAGCGCGAGCACGGCGGAACGCGATGCGCGCCGCGAAGCCCGCGAGCTGATGGAGCTGCTCGCGCTCGCCGCCGACGAGCGCCGCGCGCGCGCGGACGAGATCCGCACGAAGCTCGAGGCGATCGGCGACGTGAACCTCGGCGCGATCGAGGAGCACGAGGAGCTGCGCGAGCGCTTCCGCTTCCTCACCGAGCAGAAGAACGACCTCGAGCACAGCGTGCTGCAGCTGCGCGACGCCATCGCGCGCATCAACCGCACGAGCCGCGCGCGCTTCCAGGAGACGTTCGACGCGGTGAACGAGAAGTTCCAGGCGAACTTCCCGCGCCTCTTCCGCGGCGGCCGCGCGTTCCTCTCGCTCACCGAGAGCGAGGACCTGCTCGAAGCGGGCATCGAGATCACGGCGCAGCCGCCGGGCAAGCGGCCGCAGAGCGTCGACTTGCTGTCAGGCGGCGAGAAGACGATGACCGCGATCGCGCTGCTCGTGAGCGTGTTCCAGGTGAAGCCGTCGCCGTTCTTCCTGCTCGACGAAGTGGACGCGGCGCTCGACGACGCGAACGTCGGGCGCTTCAACGAGATCGTGGAAGAGATGGCGGCGCAGTCGCAGTTCCTGCTGATCACGCACAACAAGCGCACGATCCAGATCGCGGATCGGCTCTACGGCGTGACGATGGAAGAGAAGGGCGTGTCGAAGCTGGTGGCGGTGGAGCTGCACTGATTCGGCTGGACCGGATCGCACGCGTCGAAGACTCGCGTGCGAGAGCCCGGTGGTTTCGGCGCAGCGAGCGCGCGCGGGGCGCGGGGGCCGGAGGGTCGGGACTCCGGCCCTTGGCTTTTGAGGTGCGCCGGCTTGGGTGTCGCGAACGCGATGCACTTGGGCGTGCTTTCGCGCTCACGCCACTGGCAGAGGGTTCGAGGCGCGCCGAGTTGGTCTCGAAGGACCGGGCCTCCGCTCCGACGCCCGTCCGGCCCCCGCGCCCCGCGCGCGCTCTTGCCGCGAACGCGCGCAAAGCGCCGTCGGCTTTGCTTGGGAGGGGCGCGGAGCGGGCCGCATCGAGCGGCCCGCTCCGCGCTTTCAGATGCGTCGTTACGGCGATGCGGGGAAGCGCGCGAAGAAGCTCCAGGCTTCCTCGGCGGCGCTGATCACGTTCGTGTGCGGGCCCATCAGCGCTTCGCCGAGCGGGCCGGGGTTGTCGCCGGGCCAGCCGTGGCCGGCCCGTTCGAGCTTCCACAGCTCGACGGGGGCCGCCGTGGGGCACTTGCCCGCGATGCGGATCGCGGTGTGCTCGCCGTCTCCGTTGCGTGCGGGTGCGGTCTTCCGGGCCAACTCCTTGCCCGGGCCGCTGCAGCCGTTGCGCTTCTCCCAGGCTTGCAGGCCGGCGACGACCGGCTCGTGGTGGATGGTCTGCCCGGTGATCGACTTGTTATTTCCGCCGGCGAAGAGCGCGCGGGGGTCGTGCACGCTGTGGATGTGGAGCACGGGCACGGGGCGGCTCGGTGCGAACTCGCTGCGCAAGTTCATCGCGCCGGCGACGGGCGCGATCGCGGCGACGACGTCTGCGGCCTCGGCGGCGAGCCGGTAGGCCATCATCGCGCCGTTGGAGTGGCCGGTCGCGAAGACGCGCGCGCGATCGATCGGCGCGCGCTCGGCGGCGTCCTCGATCACGCGCTTCGCGAAGCCGACGTCGGCGGCCTTGTTCTCCATCGCCCACGCGCAGCAGCGCCCCGCGTTCCACGTGAAGAGGCGGCGCAGGCGCGGCGGGATCGGGAGGTTCGGGTTCTTCGACGCGGGGCCGGTGCCGTTCGGGTACGCGACCGCGAATCCCGCGCGATCCGCCACCGCGTCGAGCCCGGCGTAGGCCTGAAAGCCCTCCGCATTTCCACCGCCGCCGTGGAAGGCGAGCACGAGCGGCAGCGCCGATCCCTTCGCCGCGGCGGGCGGGAGGTGGAGCACGTAGCTGCGCGCGAGGCGCTGGTGCGGGAAGGCGCGAGAGTGGTCGCCGGGCGCAAGGCGCTCTTTCGCGGCGATCGGAGCGGCGAGCGCGGTGAGCAGCGCGAACGCGAGTGCGCGAGTCATCGAGTCTCCTCGGCGGCGCGCGCATCGTAAGTCGATCCGCAGCGGATTCGCGCGCGAACGCCGCGGCTATCGTGCCGCGCCTCATGGCGGACGCAGGCTTTCTCGAATCGTTGCGCGCGCTGATCGGTGACGTGGGGCTCGCTGCAGCCGCGCTCGGGCTGCTCGCGGCGGTTGCGCTGATCACATCTCGCATTCGGCGGAGCCCCGCCGCGCCGCCAGCTACTCAACAAGCTCAGGCATCGCCCGCCGCCGCGGAACCGCAGATCGCTCCGCCGGCGCCGGAGCACGCCGAGGCACTCGCAGCGCCTTCGGAGCGTGCGATCGCCGCGATCTCGCCTGAGCCGCGGGTCGAGGCGGCTGCGGAGCCCGCGCCGCCGCCTGCCGTCGTCCCCGCGCCTCCTCCGCGCGCGTCGCTGCGGGAGCGGCTCGCGCGCACGCAGGCGGCGCTGATCGGCCGCGCGCTGCAGCTCGTCGGCGCGCGCACGCTCGACGCGGAGCTCGAAAGCGAGCTCGAAGCGCTGCTGTTCACCGCCGATCTCGGCGTGAAGACCGCGGAGGATCTGCTCGCGCGCGTCAAGAAGGAGGCGACCGGCGGCAGCGCGGAGCAGGTGCGCGCGGTGCTGCGCGGCGCGATCGCGGAGAAGCTGCGGCGCGTCGAGCCGAAGGGCGAGGCGCTCGCGACGCACGCGAAGCCGCACGTGATCGTCGTGCTCGGCGTGAACGGCAGCGGCAAGACCACGACGATCGGCAAGCTCGCCGCGCGCTACCGCGCCGCCGGCAAAACCGTGTTGTTAGGGGCGGGCGACACGTTCCGCGCCGCGGCGCGCGAGCAGCTGCAGACGTGGGGGCAGCGCGCGGGCTGCGAGGTGATCGCCGGCGCCGACGGCGGCGATCCGGCGGCGGTGGCGTTCGACACGGTGAAGGCCGCCGTCACGCGCGGCGTCGACGTCGCGATCGTCGACACCGCGGGCCGCCTCCAGACGAAGGCGCCGCTGATGCAGGAGCTGGCGAAGATCGTGCGCATCGTCGGCCGCGAGTGCCCCGGCGCGCCGCACGAGACGCTGCTCGTGCTCGACTCGAACACGGGGCAGAACGCGATCTCGCAGGCGCGCGAGTTCACGCAGGCCGCGGGCGTCACGGGCATCGTGCTCACGAAGCTCGACGGCACGGCGAAGGGCGGAGTGATCGTCGGCCTCGCCGACGAGTTCGGAATTCCGGTGAAGTTCGTGGGCGTGGGCGAGGGCGTCGAGGATCTACGCGACTTCTCGGCGGACGAGTTCGTCGAGGCGCTCTTCGAAGCCTAATCACCCGCACCGCAGGAGGTCCCGATGCCCGCTCGCTTCGTCATGGCGCTCGATCAGGGCACGACTTCCTCGCGCGCGATCTTGTTCGACGAGCGGGGCGCGGTCGTTGCGGTCGATCAGCACGAGTTCACGCAGCACTTCCCGCAGCCGGGCTGGGTGGAGCACGACCCCGCGGAGATCTGGGAGACGCAGCTGCGCGCGGCACGCGGCGCGCTCGCGAAGGCCAGCGCGAGCGCGAGCGACGTCGCGGCGATCGGCATCACGAACCAGCGCGAGACGACCGTGGTGTGGGACCGCGCGACCGGGGAGCCGATCCACCGCGCGATCGTGTGGCAATCGCGGCAGACGGCGCCGATCTGCGATCAGCTGCGAGCGCGCGGGCTCGTCGACGAAGTGCGGCGCAAGACCGGCCTCGTGATCGATGCCTACTTCAGTGCGACGAAGGTGCGTTTCATTCTCGACGCGGTGCCCGGCGCGCAGGCTCGCGCGGAGCGCGGTGAGCTCGCGTTCGGCACGATCGACACCTGGCTGATCTGGAAGCTCACGCGCGGGCGCGTGCACGCGACCGAGCCGAGCAACGCCTCGCGCACGATGCTCTACGACATTCACGCGCGCGCGTGGGACGCGGGTTTGTTGGGCGAGCTGCGCATCCCGCGCGCCGTGCTGCCCGAGGTGCGCGACTCGAGCGGCAGCTTCGGCGAGGCGGACCCCGCGTGGCTCGGCGGCGCGATCCCGATCGCGGGCGCCGCCGGCGATCAGCAGGCCGCGCTGTTCGGGCAGGGCTGCTTCGCGCCGGGCCGCGCCAAGAACACCTACGGCACGGGCTGCTTCCTGCTGATGAACACGGGCCGCGAGGCGCCGCTCTCGAAGAGCGGCCTCGTGACGACGATCGCGTGGGGCCTCGGCGGCGCAGTCGAGTACGCGCTCGAAGGCTCGATCTTCGTGGCGGGCGCCGCGGTGCAGTGGCTGCGCGACGGCCTCGGCATCGTCGCGACCGCCGGCGACAGCGAGGCCGCCGCGCGCTCGGTGCCGGATACCGGCGGCGTCTACCTCGTGCCCGCGTTCGTCGGCCTCGGCGCGCCGTACTGGGACGAGCGCGCGCGCGGCACGATCGTCGGCCTCACGCGCGGCACGACGCGCGCGCACGTGATCCGCGCGACGCTCGAGTCGATCGCCTACCAGAGCCGCGACGTGGTCGACAGCTTCGCGGCCGATGCGGGCGTCGCGCTCGAAACGCTGCGCGTCGACGGCGGCGCCTGCCAGAACGATTGGCTGATGCAGTTCCAGGCCGACGTGCTCGGCGTGCCGGTGCGCCGCCCGCCCGTGCTCGAGGTCACTGCGCTCGGCGCCGCCGCGCTCGCGGGCCTCGCGGTCGGATTTTGGCGCGATCGCAGCGCGCTCGAAGCCGCGACCGGAACCGGCGCGCGCATCTTCGAGCCGCGCATGGGCCGCGATCAGCGCGAGAGCCTCTATGCCGGCTGGAAGCGCGCGGTGGAGCGCTCGCGGGGGTGGGAGCAATGACGCCGCGTTTCGAGGCGCGAGCGGCCAAGAGGGGTCAGGCCCCAATTGGCCTGTCGCCTCGGCGTTCCATGGAGCGGAACACGTGAAGGTGATTGCGCATCGCGGCGCCTCGGGGGAACGGCCCGAGAACACGATGTCGGCGTACCGGCTCGCGGTCGCGCAGCGCGCGGACATGATCGAGATCGACCTGCATCGCACACGCGACGGGGCGATTCCGATCACGCACGACGCCACGCTCGAGCACCTGGGGGGCCGCGGCGAGATCGCCGATGCGACCCTCGCCGAGGTGCGTGCGCTGGATGCGGGCGGCGGCGAGCGCGTGCCGCTGCTGCACGAAGTGCTCGACGAGCTCGCGCCGCAGATTCCCTTCAACCTCGAGCTGAAGATCGGCGCGCGCGGCTCCTATGCGGGCCTCGAAGCGGCGACGCTGGCCGAGGTAAACCGCCGCGGGCTGCTCGCGCAGACGCTGTTCTCCTCCTTCTACGACGATGTCCTGGCGGAGCTACGCAGGCAGAGCGCAGCTGCGCGGCTCGCGCTGCTGATTTCGCGCAACTCCGCGACGAGCTGGGTGCAGCGTGCGCGCTCGCTCCGCGCCGAGGCGCTGAACCCCGAGCTCGCGCAGGTGACGCCCGAGCTCGTGCACGCCGCCCACGGCGAGGGCCTCGCGGTGTACGTGTTCACCGTGGATCCCGAGGATCAGATGCGGCGAATGCGCGACCTCGGCGTGGACGGACTCTTCACGAACTACCCCGCGCGGCTCCGGCGGATCCTCCAGAGCGGCTGAGCCGCAGCTTTTGCGGCCGAAGTTCCGTTGACGCTGTTTTTTGGCTCGCATACGATGCCGAGCCGGAAAAGCCAAGGACTCTCGCGGACTTCCGTGAGCCCTCGGCCGACCGTGCAGCGATCCGGGCCGCGAGTTCGACACCCCCTGACAAGTGCTCGATGTGTGAGCGCGCGCAGCGGTGTGCCGAGCGACCAAACCGGACGCCGCGTCATCTGCGCGATTCACCTTGCGAACTCCCCAACAACTCGGACCTGACTCGATGAGCGAACGCGCCCAGAGCCACTGGCCCAAGCAAGGTCTCTACGACCCGGCTTTCGAGAAGGACGCCTGCGGCGTCGGCTTCGTGGCCAATGTGCGTGGGACGAAGTCGCACGACGTCGTCGAGAAGGGCATTCGCGTGCTCGAGAACCTCGAGCATCGCGGCGCCTGCGGCTGCGATCCCGACTCCGGCGACGGCGCCGGGCTGCTCGTGCAGATCCCCGACGCGTTCTTCCGCCGCGAGCTCGCGAAGCAATCGCAGGAGCTGCCGGCGCCGGGGCAGTACGCAGTCGCGATGGTGTTCGTGTCGCAGGATGCATCAGCGGCGGCGCGCCAGGTCGAGTTGTTAGAGAAGACCGTCGCCGCCGAGGGGCAGCGCGTTCTCGGCTGGCGCGAGGTCCCGACGCACCCCGAGACGATCGGTCGCCTCGCGCGCGCCGCGGCGCCGCGCGTGCGCCAGCTCTTCATCGCCGCGCAGGGCGAAGCCGCGCGCGACCAAGACGCGTTCGAGCGCAAGCTCTACGTGATTCGCCGCGTCGCGGAGAGGGCGATCCTCGCCGAGCACGCGGGCAAGCACTTCTTCTACGTGCCGAGCCTCTCGAGCCGCACCGTCGTCTACACGGGCATGCTCGTGCCGCGGCAGATTCGCGGCTTCTTCCCCGATGTCGTCGACGCCGACTTCGCCTCCGCGCTCTGCCTCGTGCACTCGCGCTACTCGACGAACACGCTGGGCGCGTGGGACCTCGCGCATCCGTTCCGGTACCTCGCGCACAACGGCGAGATCAACACGATCAAGGGCAACCAGAACTGGATGCGCGCGCGCGAGGGCACGCTCGCGTCGAAGGCGTTCGGCGCCGATCTGCCGAAGCTGTTCCCGATCATGCGCGATGGCGGCTCGGACTCGCAGCGCATGGACAACGTGCTCGAGTTCCTCGTGCGCACGGGCCGCGAGCTGCCCGAAGCCGTGTTGATGATGATCCCGGAGGCGTGGGAGAACCGGGACGACATGGATCCCGCGCTCCGCGCTTATTACGAGTTCCACTCGTTCTTGATGGAGCCGTACGACGGGCCCGCGGACATCGTGTTCTCCGACGGGCGCGTGATCGGCGCCGTGCTCGACCGCAACGGCCTGCGCCCCTCGCGCTACACGGTCACCAAGGACGGCCTCGTCGTGATGGCCTCCGAAGTGGGCGTGATCGACATCGCGCCCGAGAACGTGCTGCTGAAGGAGCGCCTGCACCCGGGCCGCATCTTCTGCGTCGACCTCGAGCAGGGCCGCATCCTCGACGACGCGGAGATCAAGCGTCGCTACGCCGCGAAGCAGCCGTACAAGAAGTGGGTCGACGAGAATCGGGTGCTGCTCTCGCAGCTGCCGAAGCCGGCGAGCGTGGCGCCCGCGCTGAACGACGCGGATCGCACGCGCCTCCAGCAGGTGTTCGGGTACACGAGCGAGGACCTGCGCTTGTTACTGGCGCCGATGAGCGTCGAGGGGAAGTGGCCGATCGGGAGCATGGGCGAGGACGCGGCGCTCGCGTGCCTCAGCGACCGCCCGCAGATGCTCTACCGCTACTTCAAGCAGCTGTTCGCGCAGGTCTCCAATCCGCCGATGGACTCGATCAACGAGCGGCCGGTGATGGCGCTCTACTCGACGCTCGGCGCCGAGGGGAACCTGCTGGAAGAGACTCCCGCGCACGCGCGCATGGTGCGCGTGGAGCATCCCGTCATCACCGACGAGGAGCTCGAAAAGCTGCGCGAGCTCGACCGCCCGGGCCTGAAGAGCACGACGCTCGCGTGCGTGTTCAAGGCGAGCGAGGGCGGCGCTGGCCTGAAGAGCGCGCTCGACCGGCTGTGCGCGGAGGCGGAACGAGCTGTCAGGGACGGCGCGAGCATCCTGATCCTCTCGGATCGCGGCGTGTCGCAAGACCTCGCGCCGATTCCGATGCTGCTCGCGACCGGCGCCGTGCATCACCACCTGATTCGCAAAGTGCTGCGCACGCGCTGCGGCATCGTGTGCGAGACGGGCGAGGCGCGCGAAGTCGCGCACATGGCGCTGCTGATCGGCTACGGCGCGGGCGCGATCAATCCGTACCTCGCGTTCCAGACGCTCGACGAGGTCGTCGCCGATGCCACCTACGTGCCGGCAGGCTTCGATCCCGCCGTCGCGCGCAAGAACTTCATCAAGGCCTGCGACAAGGGCCTGCTGAAGACCTTCGCGAAGATGGGCATCTCGACTCTGTACTCGTATCGCGGCGCCCAAATCTTCGAGGCGGTCGGCATCGATCGCGAAGTGGTCGAGCGCTGCTTCGCGGGCACCGCGTCGCGCGTTTCGGGCGTCGGCTACGACGTGCTCGCGAAGGAAGCGGCGCTGAAGCACGCGCGCGCCTTCCCGGGCGACTCGTTCGTGTACCCCGAGCTTGACCCGGGCGGCCTGTATCAATGGCGCACGCGCGGCGAGCGGCACACGTTCAACCCCGACACCGTGTCGCTGCTGCAGATCGCCGTGAAGCGCGGCAATTACGAGGACTACAAGGCGTTCTCGAAGGCGGCCGACGCCGACACGGAGAACGCGTCCACGCTGCGGGGTCTGTTCCGCTTCAAGCCCGATCGCGCGCCAGTGCCGCTCGCCGAGGTGGAGCCTGCGAACGAGATCGTGAAGCGCTTCTGCACGGGCGCGATGTCGTACGGCTCGATCTCGCTCGAAGCGCACCAGACGCTCGCCGTCGCGCTGAACCGGCTCGGCGGCAAATCGAACACCGGCGAAGGCGGCGAGGACCCCGATCGCTTCACGCCCGATCCTAACGGCGACTCGCGCCGCAGCGCGATCAAGCAAGTCGCGTCGGGCCGTTTCGGCGTGACGAGTTGGTACCTCGTCAACGCGGACGAGCTGCAGATCAAGATGGCGCAGGGCGCGAAGCCCGGTGAGGGCGGCGAGCTGCCCGGCCACAAGGTGAACGAGACGATCGCGAAGGTGCGGCACTCGACGCCGGGCGTGGGCCTGATCTCGCCGCCGCCGCACCACGACATCTACTCGATCGAAGACCTCGCGCAGCTGATCTACGACCTGAAGAACGCGAATCGGAAAGCGCGCGTGTCGGTGAAGCTCGTGTCGGTGTCGGGCGTGGGCACGATCGCGGCGGGCGTCTCGAAGGGGCGCGCCGACGGCGTGTTGATCAGCGGCCACGACGGCGGCACCGGCGCTTCGCCGCTCGCGTCGATCAAGTACGCGGGCATGCCGTGGGAGATCGGGCTCGCGGAGACGCAGCAGACCCTCGTGCTCAACGATCTGCGCGGGCGCATCAAGGTGCAGACCGACGGGGGCCTGAAGACCGGCCGCGACGTCGTGATCGCTGCGTTGTTAGGGGCCGACGAGTACGGCTTCGCGACCGCGCCGCTCGTCGCGCTGGGCTGCATCCTGATGCGCGTGTGCCACCTCAACACGTGCCCGGTCGGCGTGGCCACGCAGGACCCGGTGCTGCGCAAGCGCTTCGCGGGCACGCCGGAGAGCGTGGTTCGCTACCTCACCTTCATCGCGGAAGAGACGCGCGAGCTGATGGCGCAGCTCGGCTTCCGCAGCGTGAACGAGATGATCGGCCAGGTGCAGTGCCTCGATTCCGAACGCGCGCTCACGCACTGGAAGGCGAAGGGCCTCGATTTCAGCGAGCTCTTCTACAAGCCCGATGTAAAGCACGCGGTCTACAACAGCGGGCGCCAGAACCTGATCGACGATCTCGAGCGCGTGGCGGACATCGGGCTGCTGCGGCTCGCCGAGCCGGCGCTCGCGCGCGGCGAGAAAGTCGTGATCGAGCGCGACATCCACAACACGGACCGCACGCTCGGCACGATTCTCGGCTCAGAGGTCTCGCGGAAGTACGGCGAAGCGGGGCTGCCCGAAGACACGATCGTGATCAAGCTGAAGGGCAGCGCGGGCCAAAGCCTCGGCGCGTTCTGCACGAACGGCCTCACGTTCGAGGTCGAGGGCGAGACGAACGACTACGCCGGCAAGGGCCTGTGCGGCGGCAAGATCATCGTGAAGGTGCCGCGCGCGGCGACCTTCGAGCCGTCCGAGAACATCATCACCGGCAACGTCGTGCTGTATGGCGCGACGAGCGGCGAGGCGTACTTCCAGGGCGTCGCGGGCGAGCGCTTCTGCGTGCGCAACAGCGGCGCGACCGCGGTAGTGGAAGGCGTAGGCGACCACGGCTGCGAGTACATGACGGGCGGCGTCGCGGTGGTGTTAGGGAAGACGGGGCGCAACTTCGCGGCGGGCATGAGCGGCGGCATCGCCTACGTGTTCGACGAGGACGGCTCGTTCCCGTCGCGCGTGAGCCCGGAGACCGTCGACCTCGACCCGATGACGGACGAAGACTTCGAGACGCTGCGCCGACTCGTGCGCCGGCACCGCGACTTCACGCGCAGCAAGAAGGCCGACGACATCCTGCGCAAGTGGGACGCGCTCGCGAACAAGTTCGTGAAGGTGTTCCCGAAGGACTACAAGCGGGCGCTCACGGACCGCATCGCGTCGGGGTCCGGCAATGGCTGACGCACGCGGATTCCTGAAGCACGGGCGCGAGAAGACGCACTACCGCGCGGTCGAGGAGCGGGTCGGCGACTACCGCTGCGTGCAGGAAGACTTTCCGCTCGAGAAGACGAAGGAGCAGGCCGCGCGCTGCATGGATTGCGGCGTGCCGTTCTGCAACAACGGCTGCCCGCTCGGGAACATCATCCCCGACTTCAACGACCTCGTGTTCCGCGACAAGTGGGAAGACGCGCTCGCGCGGCTGCACAGCACGAACAACTTCCCCGAGTTCACCGGCATGGTGTGCCCCGCGCCGTGCGAGCAGGCGTGCGTGCTCGGCATCAACCAAGACCCCGTCGCGATCAAGCAGGTCGAGTGGGAGATCGTCAGGCGCGGCTGGGAGGAAAAGTGGATCGCGCCGGTGCGCCCGGCGCGCCGCAGCGGCCGCTCGGTCGCGGTGATCGGCTCGGGGCCCGCGGGCCTCGCGGCCGCGCAGCAGCTGAATCGCGCGGGCCACACCGTCACGCTGTTCGAGAAGGCGGACCGGGTGGGCGGCCTGCTCCGCTACGGGATTCCCGACTTCAAGCTCGAGAAGAGCGTGATCGATCGCCGCCTCGAGCAGATGCGCGAGGAAGGCGTCGCCTTCCAGACGGGCGTGCACGTCGGCGTGGACTACTCCGTCTCCGATCTGCGCAAGAACTTCGACGCGGTGCTGCTGTGCACCGGCGCGGAGCTGCCGCGCGATCTCGGCGTGCCCGGGCGCGATCTCGCGGGTGTCCACTTCGCGATGGACTTCCTGCCGCAGCAGAACCGGCGCGTCGCGGGCGACGCGGTGCCCGAGCGCGAAGCGATCCTCGCGACGGGCAAGCACGTCGTGATCCTCGGCGGCGGCGACACGGGCTCCGACTGCATCGGCACCTCGCACCGCCACGGCGCGAAGTCGATCACCTCGATCGAGCTGTTGCCGCAGCCGCCGGAGGGGCGGCACACGTCGGAGCCGTGGCCGCAGGCGAAGAAGTACTACTTCAACGTGTCGAGCTCTCACGCCGAGGGTGGAGAGCGCGCGTACTCGATCGCGACCAAGCGGCTCTCGGGAACCAACGGCCGCGTCGAGAAGCTGCATGCGGTCCGCGTCGAGTTCGAGCGCGACTCGCTCGACCGGCCGCTGATGAACACGCTGCGCGAGGTGGGCCCCGAGTTCGAGATGCCTGCGGACCTCGTGCTGCTCGCGATGGGCTTCCTCGGACCCGTGCAGGACGGGCTCGTGAAGGGCCTCGGCGTCGCGCTCGATCCGCGCGGCAACGTACGCGCGGACGTGAAGAGCTTCGCGACCAGCGAGCCTGGCGTGTACGCAGCCGGCGACTGCCGGCGCGGGCAGTCGCTCGTGGTGTGGGCGATCTGGGAGGGTCGCGAGGCCGCGCGCGCGGTCGACGCGTACCTCACGGGCGCATCGCGGCTTCAGTCCCGTCACGCGTTCGTCTGAGACGCCGGTCACTCCTCCGACGGAAGCGGGCGCGACCGGACAGCTCCGGGCGCGAGCGTGCGTGATAGGATCGCGCGAACCGGAGGCGGGCATGGCCGATCGCGCCGCGCGCGCGGATGCAGCGCAGTTCGAGCGTCTCGAGGCGCTCGTGCGCGAGCTCATCGCCCGCCACGAAGCGCTGTCGGCGGAGGGCGCGCAGCTGAGGGCGCGCGCCGCGGATCGCGAAGCGCGAATTAAGGCACTCGACGCGAAGCTCGTCGAGCTGAATCACGCGCGCCGCGATGCGGCCAAGCGCATCGACGAGCTGGTGGCGCAGATCGAGCGCATCGAGGAAGAAGTGACGCGCCGGCTCGGTGCAGTGGCGGCCCGCGAATGAAGGACGCGCCGAAGCGCACCGTGCAGGTGAAGATCCAGGGGCGCAGCTACCGCATTCGCGCCGAGGGCGAGGCCGACGCTGGTTCGGTGCACCGGGCCGCAGCGCTCCTCGACGAGACGATCGAGCGCGTGCGCATCCGCGCCGGCACTGTCGACAGCGTGGACGTGGCGGTGCTCGCGGCGCTCAACATCGCGAACTCGCTGGTCTCGGAACGAGACGGAGGCGGGAGCAACGCGTCCGGTGCGCGCGTCGGAGAGCTGATCGCGCTGCTCGAGGATGCCCTCGCGCCCCGACGAGGCGCGCCCGCCTGAGTGCAGCGGAAGCCAAGCGCGCATTGCGGGCGCGCATGCTGGCGGCGCTGCGTGCCATCTCGCCGGAGTCGCGCGCCGAGTTCGCCACGAGCGCTTGCGCGCGCGTGGTGGCGCTGCCCGAGTTTTCCGCGGCGCCTCGCGTGGCCGTGTACGCGGCTCTGCCCAGCGAGCTCTCGGTCACCGCGGTCGCCTCGGCAGCCGCGGCGCAGGGCAAGGAGCTGCTCTGGCCGCGCCTCACGCCTGACGGTGTGCTCGAGCTCGCGGCAGCGCGAGGCGACGAGCTCGTTCCGAGCGACCGAGGTTTCCTCGCTGCGCCGGCCGATCGTGCGCCCGCGCGGCTCCTCCCTGCGGATCTGCTCCTCGTTCCCGGCGTTGCGTTCACGAGGACCGGCGCGCGGCTCGGACGTGGCGGTGGCCACTACGACCAGCTGATCGCGGAGGCGCCCGGCACCGTCACGGTCGGCGTCGCGTTCGATATACAACTCGTTCGCGAGGTCCCGCTGGAGCCGCACGATCGGCCCGTCGATCTCGTGATCACTCCGAGCGGCGTGTGGAGGACGAAGTGAGCGAAGTGGCCCGCGAAGTCGAGCGGCAGCTCGAACGCATCCGGCGCGGGAGCATCGACTTCGTCGGTGAGGCGGAGCTGCGCGTGCGGCTCGGGGAAGCGATCGCGAACGGACGGCCCCTCCGTGTGAAGCTGGGCGCCGATCCCTCGGCACCCGATCTCCACCTCGGCCACCTGGTCGTGCTCGAGAAGTTGCGCGCATTTCAGGAGCTCGGGCACACGCCGATCTTCCTGATCGGTGATTTCACTGCGCGCATCGGAGATCCCACGGGCAAGAAGAAGACGCGGCCCGCGCTCGACGAGGAGGCGATTCGCGCGAACGCGAAGACCTACGTCGACCAGGTGCGGCGCGTGCTCGACGTCGACCGCGCGGAGATTCGCTTCAACAGCGAGTGGCTCGGGCGCATGACGCCGGCGGACTTCGTGCGCTTGTGCTCGAAGTACACCGTGGCGCGCATGCTCGAGCGCGACGACTTCGCGAAGCGATATCGCGAGGGGACGCCGATCTCGGTGCACGAGTTGTTGTACCCGCTCGTGCAGGCCTACGACTCGGTCGCGCTCGAAGCGGACATCGAGCTCGGCGGCACCGACCAACTCTTCAACCTGCTCGTCGGCCGCGAGATCCAGAAGGACTATGGGCAGCGCCCGCAGGCGATCCTGACCTCGCCGCTCCTCGTCGGGCTCGACGGCACCGAGAAGATGTCCAAGAGCCTCGGCAACACGATCGGGCTCACGGACGCGCCGGCCGACGCGTTCGGCAGGGTGATGAGCATTCCGGACGCGCTGATCGCGGAGTGGGCGAGGGTGCTCGGGTTCGGCGAGTGGGACGACCTCGCGCGGGAGGCTGGCGCGAGCACGGCGCCGATGGAGACGAAGCGCGAGCTCGGGCGGCGAATCGTGGCTCGGCTGCACGACGGCGCTGCGGCAGACGAGGCAGAGGCCCACTTCCGGAGGGTCGTGCAGCACGGCGAGCGCCCGGAGGAGATCCCCGTCATCGCGGTGAGCAGCGCAGACGCGTCGGGCGTCGGCCTGGTCGAGGTGCTTCGGCAAGCGTTTACGCTCGCGTCGAACGGAGAGGCCCGCCGGCTCGTGGCTCAGGGGGGTGTTCAGATCGACGGTGCGGTCGAGAGGGACGTCGCTCGCCGGCTTTGCCGGGGGCGGTTCACGATCCGCGCGGGACGGAGGCGATTCGCCGAGGTTCACATCTCCTAGCCCCGCGGGGCCTTCGTGAAAAAAACCCTCGGCAGGCTTGACGCTCAGTTCGTTCCCACTAATTTGCCGCTCCCGCTGACGCCGGTGGACAACATCGCCGACCGGCAACAGCGAGCCGTATCCCCTCAATGGGGAACCTTTTGTCCGAAAGATCCTGAACAGGTCTCAACGGACTTCGCTCGATCTTTGAAAACCGAATGACGTGCAGGAAATCGGGCGGGCTCTTCGGAGTCCGCGCGATGCGAACGGGCAAACGTCAAACAAATCAATCGGCGATCAGGTTGCTTCGGCAACCGATCGCCATTCCGAATAACGGAGCGTGGCACTTCGGTGCCTGCTCTGTGCCAAGTTCAAACTGGAGAGTTTGATCCTGGCTCAGAACGAACGCTGGCGGCGTGCTTAAGACATGCAAGTCGTGCGAGAAAGTTCCTTCGGGAGCGAGTAAAGCGGCGCACGGGTGAGTAACGCGTGGGTAATCTGCCCGAAGGTCTGGGACAACCCCGGGAAACTGGGGCTAATACCGGATGAGACCACGTTGTCTGCGGACAGCGCGGGAAAAGGTGGCCTCTGCTTGCAAGCTACCGCCTACGGATGAGCCTGCGTCCCATTAGCTAGTTGGCGGGGTAACGGCCCACCAAGGCGAAGATGGGTAGCTGGTCTGAGAGGACGACCAGCCACACTGGAACTGAGACACGGTCCAGACTCCTACGGGAGGCAGCAGTCGGGAATTTTGGGCAATGGGCGAAAGCCTGACCCAGCGACGCCGCGTGAGGGATGAAGGCCTTCGGGTCGTAAACCTCTGTCGGAAGGGGCGAAAGGTACTCGGGCGAATAGGTCGAGTGCTTGACGGTACCTTCAAAGGAAGCGCCGGCTAACTCCGTGCCAGCAGCCGCGGTAATACGGAGGGCGCAAGCGTTGTTCGGAATTACTGGGCGTAAAGCGCGTGTAGGTGGCCTGAAAAGTCGGGTGTGAAATCCCGGAGCTCAACTCCGGAACTGCATCCGATACTGCCAGGCTCGAGTCTCGGAGAGGATGGCGGAATTTCCGGTGTAGAGGTGAAATTCGTAGATATCGGAAGGAACACCAGTGGCGAAGGCGGCCGTCTGGACGATGACTGACACTGAGACGCGAAAGCGTGGGGAGCAAACAGGATTAGATACCCTGGTAGTCCACGCCGTAAACTGTGGGTGCTAGACGTCGGAGGTATTGACCCCTTCGGTGTCGAAGCTAACGCATTAAGCACCCCGCCTGGGGAGTACGGCCGCAAGGCTAAAACTCAAAGGAATTGACGGGGGCCCGCACAAGCGGTGGAGCATGTGGTTCAATTCGAAGCAACGCGCAGAACCTTACCTGGGCTTGACATCCGCGGAATCTCTCGGAAACGAGGGAGTGCCTTCGGGAGCCGCGAGACAGGTGCTGCATGGCTGTCGTCAGCTCGTGTCGTGAGGTGTTGGGTTAAGTCCCGCAACGAGCGCAACCCCTGCCAATAGTTGCCACCAGTTAGGCTGGGCACTCTATTGGGACTGCCGGTGTTAAGCCGGAGGAAGGTGGGGACGACGTCAAGTCCTCATGGCCTTTATGCCCAGGGCTACTCACGTGCTACAATGGCCGGTACAAAGGGCTGCCAACCCGCGAGGGGGAGCCAATCCCATAAAGCCGGTCTCAGTTCGGATTGGAGTCTGCAATTCGACTCCATGAAGGCGGAATCGCTAGTAATCGCGGATCAGCATGCCGCGGTGAATACGTTCCCGGGCCTTGTACACACCGCCCGTCACACCACGAAAGCTGGTTGCACCAGAAGCCGGTGACCCAACCGCAAGGAGGGAGCCGTCCAAGGTTCGACTAGTGATTGGGGTGAAGTCGTAACAAGGTAGCCGTAGGGGAACCTGCGGCTGGATCACCTCCTTTCTAGGGAGATGCCGGCTCGACTCGCTCGAGCTAGGCAACCTAAGTCAAGTCGGCCAACAGACTCTGTGAATCCCGGGTTCTCCTGGTGACTCGTTCAATCGGGGCAGAGTTGGCCGATCCGTTCGCAACTGCACGTCATTCGTTTTTCGGGGACCGAGTTTGGAGCGGTCGCTCGAGCGGGTCGCTTTCGGGGCCTGTAGCTCAGTTGGTTAGAGCGTCCGCCTGATAAGCGGGAGGTCGGCTGTTCAAATCAGCCCAGGCCCACCACCGCCGGCCCTGACCTGGGGCTGTAGCTCAGCTGGGAGAGCGCGGGCTTTGCAAGCCTGAGGTCGTCGGTTCGATCCCGATCAGCTCCACCATTCGGTCACGTCTTCATTCATGCCGGTGATTTGCCGGTGCTGCCCCCTACAGGCGGTGGGTCGTGAGACTCGAAGGGTTCCGGTCTTTGACAATCGAATAGCTTTCTGGGTCCAAGCGAAGAGTTAATGCAGTGCCTTGGCAGCACGAAAGCGAATCTGGATTCGCTTCTCTGCGAATGAACGAACCAATTTTGGTCAAGCTACGAAGAGCAGACGGTGGATGCCTTGGCGCCAGGAGACGACGAAGGACGTAGGTAGCAGCGAAATGCTCCGGGGAGGCGCAAACCATCCTTTGATCCGGAGATGTCCGAATGGGGAAACCCGGTCGGGGTCAAGCCCGATCGTCACGCCCTCGAATTCATAGAGGGTGCGAAGTCAACCCGGGGAACTGAAACATCTAAGTACCCGGTGGAACGGAAATCAACCGAGACTCCCCTAGTAGCGGCGAGCGAACGGGGATCAGCCTAAACCGGCGAGAGGAAACTCTTTCCGGGGTCGTGGGACTCCGATGTGGGACCGCTGTGGGTAACGGAACGACCAGAAAAGTCGGCCGAAGAGGGTGATAGCCCCGTACGTAAAACCCGGCAGTGGCTCTAGGAGTATCCCGAGTACCGCGAGGCACGTGGAACCTCGTGGGAATCTGGGTGGACCATCATCCAAGGCTAAGTACTACCTGGCGACCGATAGTGAACCAGTACCGTGAGGGAAAGGCGAAAAGAACCCCGGTGAGGGGAGTGAAAAGATCCTGAAACCGTCTGCTTACATACAGTGGGAGCACTATGGTGCTTGCACCAAGTGTGACTGCGTACCTTTTGTTTAACGGGTCCGCGAGTTACTCCTCAGCAGCATGGTTAAGCCGATAGGCGTAGCCGTAGCGAAAGCAAGTCTGAATAGGGCGACGAGTTGCTGGGGGTAGACCCGAAACCAGGTGATCTACCCATGGCCAGGTTGAAGCTCGGGTAAAACCGAGTGGAGGACCGAACCGTAGTAGGTTGAAAACTACCCGGATGAGCTGTGGGTAGGGGTGAAAGGCCAATCAAACTTGGAGATAGCTGGTTCTCCCCGAAATATATTGAGGTATAGCCTCGTGCGATCACCATCGGAGGTAGAGCACTGGATGGGCTAGGGGCCCCACCAGGTTACCGAACCCAACCAAACTCCGAATGCCGATGAGTGCAGCACGGGAGTCAGACTGCGAGCGCTAAGGTTCGTAGTCGAGAGGGAAACAACCCAGACCGCCGGTTAAGGTCCCTAAGTTCGCGCTAAGTGGGAAAGGAAGTGGGAGCGCTTAAACAACCAGGAGGTTGGCTTAGAAGCAGCCATCCTTTAAAAAGTGCGTAATAGCTTACTGGTCTAGTGAACCCGCGCCGAAAATGTAACGGGGCTCAAGCGCGACACCGAAACTGCGGGATCTATGAAGCCTCGGCTTCGTAGATCGGTAGGGGAGCGTTCCAATTGCCTGTGAAGCCAGATCGAGAGAACTGGTGGAGGCCTTGGAAGTGCCTATGCGGACACGAGTAGCGATAAAACAGGTGGGAAACCTGTTCGCCGTAAGCCCAAGGGTTCCTGGGTCAAGCTAATCTTCCCAGGGTCAGTCGGTCCCTAAGCTCAGGGCGAAAGCCGTAGGCGATGGGAAACGGGTTAATATTCCCGTACCACTAGATATCCGTTCGACCGAAGGGGGACGGAGAAGGGTAGTCGAGCCACCTACTGGATGGTGGTGAAAGCCGGTAGGCGGGCAACGTAGGAAAATCCGCGTTGCCGTTAACGCCGAGAGGTGAGACTGAACGAACTTCGGTTCGCCAAGTCGATGACCCCATGCTCCCGAGAAAAGCCTCGTAGGGAGGATGTCTGGTGACCGTACCGTAAACCGACTCAGGTGGGCGGGCAGAGAATGCCAAGGCGCTTGGGAGAACTCTGGTCAAGGAACTCGGCAAATTGACACCGTAACTTCGGGATAAGGTGTGCCTGAGTTCGTGAAGGGATTCACTCCTCGAGCGAATTCAGGCTGCAGAGAGCAGGGGGTAGCGACTGTTTACTAAAAACACAGGACTCTGCGAAGTCGAGAGACGACGTATAGGGTCTGACGCCTGCCCGGTGCTGGAAGGTTAAGGGGACTTGTCAGCCGCAAGGCGAAGCGATGAACCGAAGCCCCAGTAAACGGCGGCCGTAACTATAACGGTCCTAAGGTAGCGAAATTCCTTGTCGGGTAAGTTCCGACCTGCACGAATGGCGTAACGACTTCCCCACTGTCTCGACCAGAGACTCAGCGAAACTGAATTGCCGGTGAAGATGCCGGCGACCCGCGGCAGGACGAAAAGACCCCGTGCACCTTAACTACAACTTCGCAGTGATCGTCGGTTCAGTATGTGTAGGATAGGTGGGAGGCTTTGAAGCCGGGACGCTAGTTTCGGTGGAGCCAACGTTGAAATACCACCCTTATTGTGCTGCCGATCTAACCTAGGCCCGTCATCCGGGCCGGAGACACTGCGTGGTGGGTAGTTTGACTGGGGCGGTCGCCTCCCAAAAAGTAACGGAGGCGCGCGAAGGTTCCCTCAGGCTGATTGGAAACCAGCCGTAGAGTGCAAAGGCATAAGGGAGCTTGACTGCGAGACAAACAAGTCGAGCAGGTGGGAAACCAGGTCTTAGTGATCCGGTGGTTCTGAATGGAAGGGCCATCGCTCATCGGATAAAAGGTACGCCGGGGATAACAGGCTGATCTCCCCCAATAGTTCACATAGACGGGGAGGTTTGGCACCTCGATGTCGGCTCGTCGCATCCTGGGGCTGAAGCAGGTCCCAAGGGTTTGGCTGTTCGCCAATTAAAGCGGCACGCGAGCTGGGTTTAGAACGTCGCGAGACAGTTCGGTCTCTATCCGCCGTGGGCGCAGGAGACTTGAGGAGCGCTGTCCCTAGTACGAGAGGACCGGGATGGACGAACCGCTGGTGTACCGGTTGTTCCGCCAGGAGCACCGCCGGGTAGCCATGTTCGGATGAGATAACCGCTGAAAGCATCTAAGTGGGAAACTCACTCCAAGATGAGGTCTCCCGGGACGCAAGTCCCCTAAAGGGCCGTCGAAGACCACGACGCAATAGGCCGGAGGTGGAAGCGCAGTAATGCGTGAAGCTGACCGGTACTAATCGCCCGTGAGGCTTGACCACTCGCCTCGTGCAATGCCCGCACTGTGACCTCTTTGTGCGGACCCAGAAATCTATTCGGTTGATCGAAGATCGATTTGATATTTCCCACCGTCCATAGAGCAGGGGCCACACCCGTTCCCATTCCGAACACGGAAGTTAAGCCCTGCTTCGGCGATGGTACTGCCGGGCTTCCCGGTGGGAGAGTAGCTAGACGGTGGGATCTCTTTGAGCGGCGCTGACTCGCGCAAGTGAGTCAGCGCCGTTTCACTTTTCGGCCTCGAGGTAGCGCGCCATCTCCCACGCGCGTATCGCCTCGCGCGCTGCATCCGTTCCGGGCGGGGCGTGGAGATCGACGCTCGTCGCGCGTGCGGGAGTCCTGAGCCCGATTCGACGCGCGCGGCTCACCTCCCCGACCCACTGCAGCACCGGCCCTTCGCTAGCTCGGGGCGCCGCGCCGTCGACCCAGGCGCCGATCGCCCCGCGCAGATCGCTGAGCGCGAGCAGCGGCGGCACCTCCGGCCCGGCGCCTCGCACCACCAGAGGTACGCGTGTCTGCGCGTCATCGAGCGCCTGGCCGTGGCCGAGCGTGCGGTTCTCGTAGAACGACTGGCCGTGGTCGCCCGTCACCACGACGATCGTGCTCACCCCGAGCGCGCGGTCCGCACGCGAGAGCAGCTCGCCGATCGCGCGGTCGACATTCGCGGCCGCATTCTCGTAGGCATGCAGCACGCGATCGCGATTCTCCGGGCGAATCTCACTCCGGGAGAACGAGCGCACGCCGACGATGTCGTCGAGCTCGGAGTGCCAGTACGGAAAGTGCGTGTCGACGAGATTCACGTACAGGAAGAGAGGCGCGCTCGATCTGCGCGCATCGAGATACTCGCCAACTCGCTGCATCACCGTCTTCCACGACACCTGGAGGCTGATCGGCTGCGCTGATCGCGACGTTCTCCGTGCCACGTCCTGACGCGCATCGTAGAAGTGGCTCGCACGCTCGATCCCGAGCCGCGCCTCTTCCCCCGCGACCTCGTCGTGCTGCCCCGAGAACCAGGCCACCTCGTACCCCCGCTGACCTGCTGGCCGATTCTCGGACCGACTGATTCTTGAGAGAGAATGGCTTCCGACGGAAAGGAAGCCCCCATGAAGAAGAGTCGGTTTACGGAAGAGCAGATGGTGAAGATTCTGCGCGAGGCGGA
>Ga0194131_10000143_pt1 | contig 111654 bp, 100 predicted proteins | sample TA2KigO120mmetaG_FD_148631 | JGI IMG/M metagenome (GOLD analysis project Ga0194131, IMG submission 148631) | Freshwater microbial communities from Lake Tanganyika, Tanzania - TA2015053 Kigoma Offshore 120m | ecosystem: Environmental > Aquatic > Freshwater > Lake | place: Tanzania: Lake... | reverse complement strand
CTTGTGCAGGACTCCGGGCACGGGTCGCCCGAACGAGCCGCGCAGGCGCTCGGGCAGAACCTCGTCGATGTGCCCCATCGTGTGCGGGCCGCACGTCTCGGTCATGCCGAGGCCCGTCGCGCGCAGCCCGAGATCGGCGGGCCGCTTCTCGGCGGGCAGCACGGCGTAGAGGTTGCCGCCGCGGATCGCGCGCAGATCGCGCTTCGCAAAGTCGCCGTGCTCCGCGAGCGCGCTGCCGTAGTGCGGCCAGCCGGAGACGAGGGTCGCGCGCTCGCGCTCGAGCAGCGCGAGCGTCGCGCCGGGCTCGAAGGCGTCTTCGGTGACGAGCGATGCGCCCGCGTGCATCACGGCGAGCAGCGAGAACACGAAGCCGCCCACCCAGAAGAACGGCATCGGGGAGTACATCCGGTCGCTCGCGAGGATGTCGCGATACGCGTTCAGATTGCGCGCATGCCGCAGCACCGCGCCGTGCGCATGGATCGCGCCCTTGGGCTCGCCGGTGCTGCCCGAGGAGTAGATCGCGACCATCGGATCCGCGGGCGCGACCTCGCGCTCCGCGGCCTCGAGGATCGCCTCGCTCACGCCCGCGCCTAACACCTCGAGCGCCGCCGCGCCTCCGCTCGTCCACGTGCGCTCGCGGCCGTCGCTCTGCCACACGCGAGCTTCCCGCAGGAACGGCAACTCGGGGGCGAAGAGCGGCGCGCCGCGCTGCTCCCCGAGGCTCGGCGCGGCTCGCTCGAGGCGATCGAGGTAGTCGTTGCCGAGGAAGCGCGCGCAGGTGAGCAGCAGCGCGACGTCGGCGTGGCGCAGCGCGAAGCCGAGCTCGCGCGCCTGATAGAACGTGTTGATCGGCACGACGAGCGCGCCGATGCGCGCCGCCGCGAGCCACGCCACGACCCAGTCGGGCCCGTTCGGCAGCAACAGGCCCACGCGCGCGCCCTTGCCGATGCCGCTCGCGAGCAGGCCCCGCGCGATGCGACGCGAGCGCGCGTCGGCCTCCGCGTACGTGAGCACACGGCCGTCCGCATGCGCGAGCAGCCGCGCCTCGCCGCTGCGCGCCGCGCAGGCGCGCGCGAACGCAGCCACGGTCAGCGGAGTCGCAGCCTGCTCGTTCGCGCCCGGCATGGTCATCTCCGCTCGCGCGCATTCTCACCCAACGCGCTGCGCCTCCCAAGCTCGCGAGCTCGCCGTGATACGGTGAGGGGCCAAGCGGGTCCGCGGTGCGCCGCCCGCAGAACCCGCCGAACAGCGCGCGCGAAGAGGCACCTGCGATGGCAGCCGACGTCGATTTCGACACGAGTGACGTGGATCGCTGGATCGGAGTGCCGCTCGGCGGCGGCGAGCTGAAGGATCCGGTCGGCGCGAACGACGTGCGGCGCTGGACGCAGGCGATGCAGAACCCGAACCCGCTGTTCTTCGACGAGCGCTACGCCGCGCAGAGCCGCTTCGGCCGCCTCGTCGCGCCGCTCTCCTTCGCGGTGTGCACGGACGACTCGCACGGCGCCGCGCCCGCGATCCAAGGCACGATCAAGGGCACGCACATGCTGTTCGGCGGCGACGAGTGGTGGTTCTTCGGGCCGCGTATCTACCCCGGCGACACGTTCCGCCACGAGCGCATGCTGTTCGACTACAAGCTCACGCAGACGAAGTTCGCGGGGCCGACGATGTTCTCGCGCGGCGATACGACCTACGTGAACGGCCGCGGCGAGATCGTGTGCAAGCAGCGCTCGACCTCGATCCGCTATCGCCCGAACGACGCGCGCGAGCGCGGCCAGTTCGACGCGAACCGCGAGAAGACGTGGACGGACGCCGAGCTGCGCGAGATCGAGAAGCAGAAGTTCGAGTACTACCGCTCGTTCCTCGACCTCGGGCACGAGAAGCGGCTGTACGTGAAGAAGGGCGACAAGCTCGCCGCGCGCCCGATCGGGCCGCACACGCTCGCGAGCTTCAGCACGGAGTGGCGCGCGTTTCTGATGAGCGTGTGGGGCGCGTTCGCCGAGAGCGGCGGGCCCACCTCGCTGTGGCGCGCGGGCTGGCTGCCGGAGATGAGCCGCGACCTCGAGGGCGCGAAGATCGACCCGAGCTACTCCGACGGTCTCTACTACGGCCCCTCGCGCGGTCACGTGCAGGACCGCTACGCGCAGGTGATCGGCATGCCGCGCAGCTACGGCTACGGCGCCTCGATGGGCGCGTGGATCCTCGACTACCTCGCGAACTGGGCGGGCGAGTGGGCCGACGTCCTGCACAGCAAGATGTCGTATCGCGCACCGGCGCTGACCGGCGACGTGACGTTTCTGAACGGCGAGGTGATCGAGCTCGCCGAGGATCGCCGCAGCGGGCGCAGCATCGCGACGCTGCGCGTCGTGATGACGAACCAGCGCGACGAAGTGATGGCGAGCGGCGACGCGGAGATCGCGCTGCCGAGCGCGTGACCAGGGCGAACGTTTCGGCCGGGCCGTTTTGTTCCACCGGTCATTTCGGCCGGGCCAAAATGTCGCAGCCAGGGAGTGAGTGATGTCCTTCGATTCGCAGCCGCTCGCCGGCAAGGTCGCAGTCGTTACGGGCGGCGCGCGCGGCATCGGCCGCGGCATCGCGCTCGCGCTGGCGGAGGCGGGCGCCGACGTCGCGATCGCCGACGCGCACCCCGAGCCGTTCCGCGGCGAGCGGTACTACCGCCTGCGCTCGCGCACGTCCGGGGCGGACGAGGAGACGCCCACCAGCGAGGCCGTGCGCGCGCTCGGGCGCCGCTCGCTCGCGCTGCAGGTCGATGTCGCGGACGCCGAGGCCGTGCTGCGCGTCGCGGAAGAGGTGGCGCGCGCGCTCGGGCCGGTGGACGTGCTCGTCAACAACGCCGGCATCGTGAACAACATCGCGCGCATCGCGGACATGAAGCCTGACGCGTGGGATCACGAGCTGCGCGTGAACCTCACGGGCATGTTCCACACGGTCCGTGCGTTCGTGCCGGCGATGGCCTCGCGCGGCTGGGGGCGCGTGATCAACATCTCGAGCGTCGCCGCGATGACACCATCGCTCGGGCAGCCCGCTTACTCCGCCAGCAAGGCTGGCGTGATCGCGTTCACGCAGAGCGTCGCGCAGGAGTTCGGCCGCGGCGGCGTCACTGCCAACGCCGTCATGCCCGGGCTGATCGCGACGCCGCTCGTGCTCTCGATGCCCGAGCACCTGCGCGAGCGCTCCATCGCGCAGACGCCCGTCGCGCGGCTCGGCACGCCCGCCGACATCGGCGCGCTCGTCGCGTTCCTCGCTTCGCCCGCGGCGGGATTCATTACGGGCGTCGCGATCCCGTGCGATGGCGGCATGTTGCACGCGGCACTCGGCGGGCTCGATGGCTGAGGCGGGGCTCGGTCTCGCTCTCCAGCCCGATGCTTCGCGCTTGACGCTCTCGCGCTTCCTCGAAGACGTCGCCGCGCGCCATGCTTCGCGCACGGCGTTGCGCTGCGAGGGGCGCAGCATCACGTACGCGCAGCTGCGCGACGAAGCGCGCGCAGTGGCGCGCGGGCTGATCGCCGCGGGTGTGGCGCGCGGCGAGCACGTCGCGCTGCTCTTCGCGAATCGCCCTGAGTTCGCCGTCGCGATGTTCGGCGCCGCGCTCGCGGGCGCGGTGGTGGTGCCACTCAGCACGTTCGCGACGCCGGAGGAGCGCGCGTACCTGCTCGACCACAGCGACGCGGTGGCGCTGCTCCATCAGCGCGCGCTGCTCGGCCGCGACTTCGCGGCGGAGCTCGCGCGCGAGCCGCTTCCGCCGCGCTTGCGCCTCGTGAGTTGTTGGGGAGACACCCGCGCGCTCCCGGCAGATCGTGCGCTCGATGCGGAGATCGGCGCACGCATCGCAGCGACCGCGCCCGAGGATCCGGGCATGCTCATCTACACCTCGGGCACGACCGCGCGCCCGAAAGGTGTGCTGCATCGCCAGCGGGCTCCCGTGATCCAGAGCTGGCGCTTCGCGGAGCTGATGGACCTGACGAGCGACGACCGCGTGTTCACCGCGCAGCCGTTCTTCTGGACGGCGGGCATCGCCATGTCGCTCGGTGCGACGCTCGCCGCGGGCGGGACGCTTCTCCTGCAGGAGACCTTCGAGCCCGGCGCAGCGCTCGCGCTGATCGATGCCGAGCGCGCGACCACCGTGCACGCCTGGCCGCACCAAGAGAAGGCGATGGCGGAACACCCGACCGCGGCGCAGCGCGATCTCTCGCGCGTGCGCAAAGTCGAGTTCGCGGGCGCGCTCGCGAAGCTCGTCCCGCTCGCGCGCGACGAGTGGGGCACGTACGGCTCCTACGGCACGACCGAGACGTTCACGCTCGCGAGCGCGTGGCCCGCGCGCGCGCCTGCCGAGCGGCGCCACGCCTCGCACGGGCCGCCGCTCCCGGGCAACGACGTGCGCATCGTCGCGCCTGGCGGCGGCCCCGCGCTGCCTCGCGGGGAGCACGGCGAGATCGCGCTGCGCGGGCCGACGCTGATGCTCGGCTACTGGAAGACGCCACCCGCGGAGTGCTTCGACAGCGAGGGTTTCTACCGCAGCGGTGACGCCGGCTGGATCGATGGGGACGGCTGCCTTCATTGGCGCGGTCGCCTGACGGGTCTCATCAAGACCGGCGGCGCGAACGTGTCTCCACTCGAAGTGGAGGAGAAGCTCGCGGCGTATCCCGGCGTTCAGTCCGCGCACGCGCTCGGTGTGCCGCACCCGACCCTCGGCGAGGTGCTCGTGCTGTGCGTGGTGACGACCGAGGGCGTCCGCGCGCGCGCGCTCGACCTCGCCGCGCTGCGCGAATTCCTGCGCCCGCAGCTCGCCGCCTACAAGCAGCCGCGCCTCGTGCTCGCCTTCGACGCGCGCGACGTGGCGCTCACCGGCTCCCAGAAGATCGCGACGGCGCAGCTGCGCGAGCGCGTGCTGGAGCGGCTCGCAGAGCAGGGCGCCGAGATCGCGGGGCATCGCTACTGAGTTCAGTCATTAGGCGATCACCGGGGCGGTGAAGATCGTTTGCGTCGCGATGCGACTGCAGCCGAGGCGCGCGAAGACGCTGCGCATCGGTGCGTTGCGCACGTCGCAGGAGTCGACGTAGCGAGTCGCGCCGCGCCCCTGCATTGCGCGCATGCCGCGCGACGCCATCGCCTGCGCGAGGCCGCGCGAGCGCGCCCACGGCAGCACGCCGAGGTAGAGATTCGTCGCCGGCTGGCGGCTTCGGTCGGCAAACGCGGGCAGCACGAACCCAGCCGCGCGCTCGCCGACGCGGGCGAGCTGCCAGTCTTCGGGGAAGAACACCTCGTCGGCCCGGCAGCGCTCCTCCATCTGCGCGAGGAACTCTGTCGCGTCCGTCTTGCGATCGGACTCCGTAACGGACGTCGCCAACACTTCCGCGAGCGCTTCGATCAGCTCAGGGTCTTTCGAGCCGCGCGCGGGCGAGAGCACGGTCTTTGCCCGCAGCGCCGCGCCGCCAGCTGCGACGACTCGTTCGATCGGGGCGCGCACGAGCACCTTCGTCACGTCGTGGCTGAAGCCGAGCTGCGGAGCGAGCGCGACGAGCGCCTCCGCGTGGTCGCCGCGGTCTTCGAGGATCCAGCGAAGCCGCGCGGCTCCGAGCCCGGCCGCGTGCGACCTCGCGGCGGTGGCAAGCGCGCTGACGACTCGAGCGAGCGCCGCGGCTTCGACGTGCGTGGGATGGAAGAGCACGAGCTCGAACGGTGGGGCGACGAAGAACTCGAGCCGCCCAGCGAGTGTGTCGCCCTGAACTGCGACGAGATGGCTCGCATCCGCGAGCTGCACGCGCAGCGCTGCGTCCACGCTCAACTCCGCTTTCGCACGGGGTACACCGCGCTCACGCCGCCATCGACGCGCAGACACGCGCCCGTGACGAATGCGCTCGCGTCGCTCGCGAGGAACAGCGCCGCGCCTTTGATGTCGTCCGCGCCGCCGGGTCGGCCGAGCGGCACCTGCGCGTTGTGGTGCGCGAGTGCGGCGGGGTCGCGGCGCAGGTGATTCAGCATGTCCGTGTCGAACGGCCCGGGCGCGAGCGAGTTCACGCGGATGCGGTGCTCGGCGAGCTTCAGCGCGAGGTCGCGCGTCATCGCCTCGACTGCGCCCTTGCTCGCCATGTACGCCGCGATCGGCTGCTCGCCCTCGCTCGCGCCGAAGAACGCGTTCAGCGAGCTCACGTTCACGATCGAGCCACCACCTTTGTCGCGCATATTCCGCGCGACTTGGCGCGCGAGCCAGAACGGGCCGCGCACGTTCACGGCGAAGCTGTTGTCCCAGGCCTCGAGCGGAAACTCGAGCGTCGGCGCCGCCCACGCGATCGCCGCGTTGTTCACGAGGACGTGAAGTCGCAGCGTCTTCGCGAGAACGCCGGCGACGCACGCGTCGATCGAAGCGGGGTCCGCGACGTTCAGCTCGCACGCGGTCGCGCGCCCGCCGCTCGCGCGAATCGCCGCGGCGACCTCCTCACACGCGGCGAGCTTGCGCGACGCGACGAACACGTGCGCGCCCGCCTCGGCGAGCCCCTCCGCGATCCAGCGCCCGATGCCGCGGCTCGCGCCGGTAACGAGTGCGCTGCGCCCGCTCAGGTTGAAGAGCTCGCGGACGTGCATCAGCAAGCGCAGCGCGCAGCGAGGCGAAGCCGTGCGGAGATCAAGCAGTGGCCTCCATGCATGCCGAACCTCTGCGTGTGGTGGTCGCGGACATCTGAGTGAACTCCCACTACGCCGCGTCGCGGATGCGCTTCGTCTCCGCGGCCACCCAGCGAATCGTGTTCTCGAGCAGCCTGCGCAGGCCCGGATTCTCGTAGGCCGCGGGTCCGTCGCCGCCGAGGATCGTCGCGGTCTGGCTCTTGCCGATGCGCTGCGCCCACGCGGCGAGGTTGGAGCCGCGTGGATGCGTCCAGCCCTCGTTCGTGAACATCTTGCCCGCGATCGCCGCCGCGGCGCTGTAGAAGTTCTCAGGCACGAACGCGTGCGAGCTGCGCGCGAGCGGTGTGACGAGCTCCTCGAACACGGGGCACAGGTAGAGCTCGTCGCTGATCTCGTAGCCGCTCTCGATGCCAGCGAAGACCGGGTGCTTCGGGTCCACCGGCGTGACGACGTGCTTCACGTCGTGGCGGTAGCCGGAGTCGGGATACTTCACGCCGCGCGCTTCGCCGGGCGCGTAGAGGAAGCGCGCGCCCGTCCACTCGCCGTACTCGGGCCACGTGGGCCAGCCGGCGATCGCGTGGTGGAGGAACACGATGCCTTTGCCGCCCGCGAGCAGCGCGCGCCAGCCGCGCTTCAGGGCCTCGCTCGGCGCGACGGTGCCGAGGGGGCTGCGCTTCGCGAAGTCGATGCCCGGCATGTCGTAGAGCACGATCGCGTCGTAGGGCGCCGCGAGTGCGGGGCTGAAGAACACCTCGGCCGCGGGGTGCTCGACCGCGGTCACCGCGCAGTCGGGGATCGCGTCGAACATGGCGTGGAAGGCATCGCGTGCGAAGGGGTGGCCCTTCGTGACGAGCAGGACGTTGAGCTTGGCGCCGTAGCGCATCGTCGACATGGGACCGCATCCTACGCCACCACGAAGGAGGCGAGCGATGGCGGCGCAGAAGAAGAGGCGGGCGGTGAAGGGCAATGCGAAGAAGCCGAAGGCGCGCCGCGCGAGCGACGTTGGCGCAGCGCTCGCGCAGCTGGTGCGCGAGCTGGCCGACCGACGCGCGATCGAGGACGGCATCATTTGTTATGGCCACGCGCTCGACACGAAGAGCTACGCGCGCCTCGCCGAGTGCATGAAGCGCGACGTGCGCGTGAAGTACGGCGACGCCGAGTGGATCACCGGCGTGGTGGAAGCGGGCCGCTACTGCGCGAACGCCCTCGATCCGCTCGATCTGAGCCAGCACCGCCTCGGCACCGCGGACGTGAAGCTCGCCGGCAACCGCGCGACTTCGAAGACCTACCTGTGTGCCGAGCACGTGAAGAACGGCGAGCGCTACACGGTCGGCGGCCACTACCTCGACGAGTGGGAGCGCACGCCCGCCGGCTGGCGCATCGCGGTGCGGCAGCTCGTGACGACGTGGACGGAGGGGAATGCGGAGGTGCTCAGCGGGGTCCAGCTGAAGTGAGCCTCAGCCGCGCGTGATCGCCGCCCTCGCGAGCCACAGCCAGCCCGCGATCAGCGCGAGGCCGCCGATCGGCGTGACGGGCCCCAACAAGCGCGGGCCGCCGAGGCTGAGCGCGTAGAGCGAGCCCGAGAAGAGCACGATGCCCGCTGCGAAGCACCAGCCCGCACCGCGCAGCTGGGGCGCGTGGGGCGAGAGCGCGAGCGCGAGCAGCGCGGCGGCGTGAATGAGGTGGTACTTCACCGCGGTCTCCCACACCGCGAGCTGCTGCGCGTCGAGGCGCGACTTGAGACCGTGCGCGCCGAAGGCGCCGAGCGCGACGCCCGCGGCGCCAAGCAGCGCGGCGACGAGAAGCAGGGAGCGCACGCGATCGTCCATCCTTGTTTCCTCCGCTCGGCTTCGAGGACTTCGCCTCGCTGCGCGCCGCGATGCTCCGCTTGCCGATTGTTGACTCCGCTCGGCTTCGAGGACTTCGCCTCGCTGCGCGCGGCGATGCGCCGCTTGCCGATTGTTACCTCCGCTCGGCTTCGAGGACTTCGCCTCGCTGCGCGCGGCGATGCGCCGCTTGCTCGCGGCTAGTCGCTGCTCGCCGCCGCGACGAGCGCCACGTCGCGATCTTTCACGCTCCCCACATCGAACTTCTTCGCACTCGCGAGCATCTTGGTGAGCGCCGCCGCGAGCGGCGTCTTCGAGCGCTCGCCCGGCTTGACGCGCTCGAAGCGCACGGGGTTGATGCGCGCGACGACGTAGTTGCGCAGGTACGGCGACTTGAAGCCGCGCGCCTCGAGCGCCTTCAGCACGCGCTTCACCTCGGCGTCGATCTCGAGCAGGCGCGCGGCGAGGCCGGCGCGCTGTGTGAGCGACTTGGCGAGGGCGTCGTCCGCGAAGCGATCGGTCTTCCGTAACAACGAGCCATACGCGCCGCCGGCGAAGCGGCCCTCGCGCTCGTACACGATGCCGAGCGTGAGCAGCTCCGGCGCCTCGAGCTGCGCCGCGTACGCTGACTCCTTCGCCTTCGCGTCGCGCTCCGCGAGCGCGCGCGCCATGCGGATCGCCTCCAGCGCGCGGTCGCGCAGGTTGTGCGCCTTCTCGGTGTTGAGCGCGAGGATGCGGAAGGCGAGGTCGGCGTCAGGCGAGACGAGCGCGGTGATCGCGCGCTGGCCGAGCACCTTGCTGGCCGCGAGGCGGTGGCGCCCGTTCGGGGTCCAGAAGCTCGCCCCGTCCGGTGCCAGCACCGCGATGATCGGATCGAGGAACGCACCGGTCTCGGCGATCTTCTCCGCGAGTCGCTTCGCGTGCGTTGGCGAGAGGTCGCGTTGAAACGGCGTGGGCTCGACCTTCTCGCGCGGGAGCGAGGCGAGCAGCACGGGGTGATCTCCCTGAGGGTCGCGGTATGCGCCGAGCGCCGCACCGCCGGCGGCCTCGACCGCAGCCGTCAGGGACGCAAGCTCCGGCCCGCGCGGATCGAGCGGCATCGCGCTCGGGACGGGGCCGCTCGCGGCGCCGCGCGGCGTGAGGCGCTGCTTCGCGGCGCCCGCCTTGCGCGGCTTCGACGCCGTCTTCCTTGCCGCCATCAGCGCGCACGTCGCGGCGAGAAGAACAGCCGCTCGGCGTTGGCGCGCAGGTACTTGTCGAGCACGCCGGGCCGCAGATCGAGCTTCTGCGCCTCTGCGATGCAGCGCTTGAACGAGAGCACCGGGTGATCCGACGCGAACAGGATCTTGTCCTGGCCGCGCGTGTTCATGAAGTGGATCAGCTCCGGCGGGAGGTACTTCGGCGCGTACGCGGAAGTCATTAGGTGGAGGTTCTTGTACTTGATCATCAAGCGGATCGCGACGCTCCACCACGGATCCGCGCCGTGCGCCATGCAGATCTTCAGCTCGGGCAGCTGCACGCACACGCGGTCGAGGTGCAGCGGGTCCTGGCACTCGCCGGGGACGGGCGGGCCCGGCAGATCCGTGTTGATCGAGACGGGCAGATCGAGCTCGATGCACTTCACGTAGAGCGGGTAGTAGTTGGGATGGCTCGGCGGCGTGTCGGTCGTGAACGGCACCACGCGCGCCATCGCGACGGGCTCGCTCTTGGTGAGCGCCTCGAGGTCCCACACCTCCTGCATGCGTCCCGTCGGCCGCACGCTCAAGGAGTAGAACACGCGGCCCGGGTGCTTCGCGGCGAAGCGCAGCGCGTGCTTCGATGGATTCGTCGCGTCGAGCGTCACGACCGCCTTCTCGACGCCCGCCTCGTCCATGTCCGCGATCAGTCGATCGGGCTCGATGTTCTGGAAGAAGTCGTCGCCGCCCTTGAAGTAGTCCTCCTTCACGCGCACGAGAAACTCGGGCGGCTCTTGCTCGCCCATCGTCACGTTCACCCACAGATCGATCGCGCGTGCGGACATCGCGGCCTCCTCACGAAGCGGCCGACTGTATCGTGCTCGCCCTGCGGGAGAGGACGCGATGAGCGACGCGAACAAACAGTTGGTGCGCGACTACCTGCGCGCGATGGCGAGCGGCGATCCGAAGCTGCCGGAGCTCTTTACCGAGGACGTGACGTGGTGGGTGCCGCCGTCCTCACCGCTCGGCGGACTCAGGCAAGGCAAAGCCGCGGTGCTGGAGCTGATGGGCAGCGGCATCGGGCTCTACGACACGACGGTGCCGTTCGGAATCGAGGTCGAGGCGATCGTCGCGGACGAGGATTGGGTCGCGCTGCAGATGGTGATGACCGCGCGCACCGCGAGGGGCGCCGCGTATCGCAACTACTACCACTGGGCGTTCCGCATTCGCGGCGGCCGCATCTGCGCGGTGAAGGAGTACGTGGACACGCTCTACGCGCAGAAGATGTTGTTCGACGGGAAGGGACCCGAATGAGACTCCCCTCGCTCGACGCTGCCGTTCGCGAGCACGCGGGAGAGTTCATCTGCGAGCTAATCCGTTCTCCCGGGGAGACCAAGGTGGTCGCGTTCCACCACGAGGTCTCTCCTTCAGTGGGGTCCGGCGGTCTGCCTGACCTCGGAAGTCTGAGAGACTTCTACGACACGTTCGGCAGCGTCGAGTTCTACAGAGACGCGACCGACGATGTCGCTTTCCGCATCGCCAGTCCGGGAGAGTGGGACGAGCTCAAAGCTGAGTTTCGCGCGTGGTTTGAGGATGCTCCGGACCTGGCCGAGTTCGTCCCGCCTTGGGTAGGCGATTGTGTCGTCTTCGGAGAGCAACCCCGGACGGGCAACTATCTGCACCTCCCGACGACTGGCGCAGTCGCCGGTCGTGTCTTCCGCTTCGAGCACGACGGCTTCGACTTTCCCGAGATCGCGGACCACCTCATCGCGTTCGTCGAGCGTCTCCTCGAGCCCGATCACGAGATGCTGATGGAGATCGCGTCGCACAAGCGGTTCGTCACGGACGACGACTGGTCGGTGCAATGGTGGATGCGGGAGATGCGTGACAATCGCGGCCGCGTGATGCGCACCAGCTAACTCAGCTCCATCGGCGCCTGCGCTTCTTCCATGTCTTGCTCGTCCTCGATGGCGCCGACGATCTGCTCGAGCACGTCCTCGAGCGTGATGATGCCGAGCACCTTGCCTTCGGCGCCGCGCACGACGGCGAGGTGGCGGCGCTCGCGGCGGAACAGGCGCAGCGCGTCGGCGAGCGAGACGTCCGGCGCGATCTCTTGGTGCGGGCGCAGCGCGTCGTCGAGGATCACGAGCAGCGAGAGCGAGTGCAGGTAGAACACGTCCTTCGCGTGCAGCACGCCCACGATGTTGTCGAGCGTGCCGTCGTAGACGGGAAAGCGCGTGAAGCCCTCCTCGCGCACGAGGTCGAGCATGTCGTCCATCGCCATGTTGCGCGGGATCGCCTTCACCTGATCGCGAGGGATCAGCACGTCGGCCACGGTCTTGTCGGTGATGCGGAACAGGTTGCCGAGCATCTGTGCCGCGTCGCTGCGCAGCTGACCCGCGTCGCCGGCCTCGCGCACGAGCAGCGCGAGCTCGGCCACCGAGTGCGACTTCTCGCCGTGGCCCGCAGGCGGCACGCCGATCGCGCGCACGAGGAGGTTGCCCGCGCGGTTCATCACGCTGATCAGCGGGCGGAAGAGCGCGCCGAACAGCAACAGCGGGCGCGCGCAGATCAGCGCGACGGGGCCGGGGCGGTCGAGCGCGAGCGCCTTGGGTGCGAGCTCGCCCACGACGACGTGGAGGAACGTCACGAACGTGAAGGCGATGCCGATGGCGATCGCGTGCGCCGTGGCCTGAGAGTCCGCGCCGAGGTCGGCGACGAGCGGAGAGAGGAGGTCTGCGAGCGCCGGCTCCCCGAGGAATCCGAGGCCGATGCTCGCGAGCGTGATGCCGAGCTGCGTCGCCGCGATCGCGTCGTCGAGACGGTCGAGTGTGCGCGCGACCGAAGCGGCGCCGGGCACGCCTTCGCTCTTCCAAAGCTGCACCTGGCTGCGCCGCACCGCGACGAGCGCGAACTCGGTGGCGACGAAGTACGCGTTCAACAGGATCAGCGCGAAGATCGCGACGAGTCCGAGCCAGCTCATGCGAGTTCACGCGCGCGCATCGCGAGGACGTTAGCTGCGCAGGCTCGCGATTCAGCCGCGAAGCGTGGCGAGTCCGATCTCCTGGCCGTGCGACAGCTCGAGCGTGTGGTTGTCGGGGTCGCTGATCAGCGCCCAGTAGCCGACCGGCGGGCCTGAATCGGTCGGCCCCCACACGGGGCGCTGCTCCGCGCGCGCCTCCGCGACGAAGCGATCGACCTCGTCGCGCGAGGCGCAGCCGACGCCGAGATGCGCGATCGGCAGCAGCGGCGCGGCGACCTTGTCGGCCTGGATCAGCACGATCACGAACGGGCGCGTGCCGTCCGTGAGCCACACCACCTCACGCCCGTCGCTCGCGTCGACCCGCTGATGCACGACGCGCATCGCCGCGTACTTCGCGTAGAAGGCGACGCTCGCGGCGATGTTCGTGACGGGCAGCGCGACGTGCGTGAGCCCTCGGTCAGTCATCCAGCGTGCCGCGCTGCGCCGCCTCGAAGCGCTCCGCGCCGATCGCGCCGCGTGCGATTTCGTCGAGCGCCGGGAACGCGCGCAGCGAGTGGCCGCCGTCGATCGTGAGATTCTGTCCCGTGATCCAGCGCGACTCGGGGCCTACCAGGAAGCGGATCGCGTCGGCGACTTCGCCGGGCTCGCCGAGGTGGTTCAGCGGCTGCTGCGCGAGGAACTGCCCCAACAAGTGCGGCGTGGACGCGAGGAACTCGGTGCCGTCCGTGCGCGTGATGCCGGGGCGAATCGAGTTGACGCGCACGCCGAGGTGGCCGAGCTCGTCGGCCGCGACGCGCGCGAGGTAGTCGACCGCGGCTTTCGCGGCGCCGTAGCCGCCGAGGTAGCGGTTCGAGAACGCCGCGGAGTTCGAGGACATCAGCACGATCGAGCCGCCGCCGCTGCGTGCGATCGCGCGGCCGCCGTACTTCACCGCGAAGAACGCCGGCATCGCGTTGGCCTCGAGGTCGCCGCGGAACGCGGCGTCGTCCATCGCGAGCAGCGGCGAGAACGTGCCCGCGCCGGGAATGCACACGAGCGCGTGGAGGCCACCGCCGTCCGCGACGAAGTCGACGGCGCGCCGCACCTGCTTCGCATTCGCGCCGTTGCAGAGAATCGCGTCGAGGGAGGCGCCGGGGACTTCGCGCTCGAGCGCGACGAGGGCGTCCTGCAGCACGGGCTTGCGGCGCGCGGAAATCACGACGTGCGCGCCGTGGGCGGCGACGAGGCGCGCGGTGGCGAAGCCAATGCCGCGGCTTCCGCCGATCACGAGGATGCGTTTTCCGAAGAGGGGGCCTTCGATCGAGGCTGCCGTCGCGACGGACCTCGGTTTGCGCGGGTTGTTACGGCTCGTCACGAGATCACCAGCCAGGCTTCGCCGCGCTCCGTCACGCGCACCTCTGCGCGCGCCGGCATACGGCAACGTTGTGCGGCGGGCCCGCGCCCGCTCGCGAGGTCGAAGCGATAGCCGTGCCACGGGCACATCACCGCGTTCTCTTCGATGCGCGCGCTCGCGAGCGAGGCGCCCCAGTGCGGACACGCGACGGCGTGCGCGACGAGGCGGCCCGCGTGCTCGCGCACGAGCCAGGCGTCTCCGGCGACGTCCACCGCGAGGGGCAGCTGCGCGCGCAGTGCATCGGCGCGGCCTAACAGCTTCGGCGCGCGCGCGCCTGGGCGCGGCGGGCGCGGCGCGACACCATCCAGGAACGCCTGCCGGTGCTGCATCATCGCCTCGTCCTCGTCCCAGAGCCGCGTGTAGAGCTGCACGAAGGCTGCGCCGAGCTTGCTCACCGCGTCAGCCGGAACGTTCGGCGCGAGAAACGCCACCGCGATGTCGGTGGCGTGTGCGCCGACTTCGGTGACGCGCGTGAAGATGTCGGTGCCGGCGCCCGGGCCGCCGACCGTGCGCGAGTGATAGGAGCGGCGATCGGACTCGAGGCTCAGCTCGAGCGCGATCTCGCCGCCGTTCGCGAGGCCGATCTGCGCGCGCCAGCCGTTCGCATCGGCGCGCGCGCAGCGAATGCTGCGGAACGAGGCGGCGTGCAGAGTCGGGAGGTGCTCCCAGTCATGCACGTTTTCCCACACGCGCTCGGCCGAGGCGCGCACGCGGCGCGAGTAGGTCGCGACCTCGCTGAGCGCGGCGCTCATCGCGTCACGCCTTGCGCCGCAGCCACGCGATCACCTCCTCGATCGCGCCGTCGCGGCCCTGGTCGGCGGGGAAGCCGTAGTGGTCGCCCGGCACCGCGCGGCGCGTCACGTCCTTCGAGGCGAGGCTGTTCGCGATGAGGTCGGTGTCGCTCGGGAAGATCGCGTTGTCGCCGTCGTACTGAACGACGAGCGCGGGCAGCGTCATGCGCGCGCCGGTGTGCGCGATCTCCGCTCGCGACGTGTTGCCCGACCACGTCGAGAGCCAGGCTTCGGGCGAGACGACGCGCGAGAAGCCGACCGCGCCGTAGTTGATGATGTCGGGCCGGCGTCCCCAGAGTGAGCCGTAGTCGCGCCGCGAGGGATCGATCGAGAGATCGACATAACGCGGATCGGCGTCCGTGCGATAGAGCAGCATGAAGTCGGTGATCGTGGCAGCACGCCGATCCGCGACGGAGCCTGTCTTCGCGGCGCGCTCGCGCGCGGCGGACTTCGCGGCGAGGCGCGTGCGCGCGATGGCATCGATGCGTGCGACGCGGGCCTGCTGCGCTGCGCGGTAGCGGGCGAGGAACTCGCGCGAGTAGGCGCTCGACAGCGGAGGCGCCGCGAAGCCGTTCGCGGGCTCGTACATGTCGAGCTCGGCGTCGCACGAGAGCGCGTTGCCCTCCTCCACGAGCGACGGATCGATCGCGTGCAGCAGGTAGTGCCCCTCGCCGGGGTGCGCGGCGACGTACGCCATCAAGTCCGCGCGGGGCATCTCGAACTGGTTGAGGTCGAGTGCCTCGCCCCAAGGCAGGTCGCGCAGGCGCGCGCCGCTCGGGGCGAGCGCTTGGCTCAGGTAGAACGTGTAGAGCGAGCCGCCGCCGGAATTGCCTAACAAGACCACGCGCGAGAAGCGCGAGCGCGCGAACTTCACGCCCTCGGCCACGTCGAGCAGCACGCGCTCGTGCACGAGCGTCGAGTCGTTGTTCAGCCAGCGCGAGTTCTGGCACAGCACAGCGAAGCCCGCGTCGACGAGGCCCGGCACCGCGTAGTGCCGCGAGAAGTTCGCGCGCGGGTGCATGAGGCACACCACGGTGTCCTCGCCGCCACGCGAGTAGAGCCAGCCGTGCGAGATCGCGCGATCGGGCGTCGCGAGCTTCACCGGCTCGCAGCGCGTGCCGGTTGGCGGCGAGCGATGCCACTCCGCCACCTCGAAGGCGTTGTCGTACCGACCGACCTTGGTGACTCCGCTCGGCTTCGCCTCGCTGCGCGCTTCGCTCTTGCTCGTCAAGGCATTCACCTCTCGTTCGGGCTGCGCTCCGCTTGCGGTCGCGACGACCTCGGCGCTCGGTCGCTACACAGAGGCTCCGGCTCCGCGCGCGTGGGAACGCGGCGTCACACGATCCGGCTCGTCTTGTTCCCCCAGTAGCGATCCTTGATCAAGCGCTTGTAGAGCTTGCCGGTCGGGTGGCGCGGCAGCTCCTCCATGAAGTCGACGCTGCGCGGGCACTTCACGTGGCTGATGCGCGCCTTGCACCACTCGATCAGCTCGCGCTCGAGCTCGGGCCCCGCGAGCGCCATCGAGACGGGCTGCACGACGGCCTTCACCTCTTCGCCGAAGTCCTCGTTCGGGACGCCCACCACCGCGCAGTCCGTCACTTTCGGGTGGCCGATCAGGCAGTTCTCGGTCTCTTGCGGGTAGATGTTCACTCCGCCCGAGATGATCATGAACGCCTTGCGATCTGTTAGGTAGAGCCAGCCCTCCGGGTCGACGTAACCGACGTCGCCGAGCGTGGTCCAGCCCTGCGGGCTGCGCGCGCTCGCCGTCTTCGCCTCGTCCTTGTGGTACGAGTACTTCGCAGCGCTCTCGAAGAAGATCGTGCCGACTTCGCCCGCAGGCTGTTCCTTGAACTCGTCGTCGAGGATGTGGAGCTTCGCATTGAGCGCGCGGCCAACCGAGCCGCGGTGCTGCAGCCACTCCTCGCTGTTGATCGCGACGAAGCCTTGGCCCTCGGTGCCGGCGTAGTACTCGAACAGAACGGGCCCCCACCACGCGATCATCTTCTCCTTCACCTCGACGGGGCACGGCGCGGCGGCGTGAATCGCGATCCGGAGGCTCGACACGTCGTACTTCGCGCGCACCTCCTCGGGCAGCTTGCACATGCGCACGAACATCGTCGGCACCCACTGCGAGTGCGTCACGCGGTGCTTCTCGATCAGCGCGAGCGCCTGCTCGGCGTCGAAGTGCTCCATCACCACGACCGTCCCGCCCACGCGCAGCATCGACATGGTGAAGCCGAGCGGCGCGGAGTGATAGAGCGGAGCAGGCGAGAGGTAGATCGTGCTGGGCGAGGCCCTGTAGAGCCCAGTGATCAGGGAGAGCAGGCCGGGCAGGGGCTGCCCGATCGGCACGTCGGGGAGCGGGTGCTTCACGCCCTTGGGCCGGCCCGTCGTGCCCGACGAGTAGAGCATCGGCGCGCCTTCGCTCTCGTCCGCGATCTTCGTCTTCGGCTGCGCAGCCCGCGCCTCCTCCCAGCGCGTGCAGCCCGGCGCGTCGCCGTTCACCGCGTAGCGCGCGATCAGCTTCGGGCACTTCCCGACCAGCTCGCCCGCCAGCTCCGCCTTCTCGCGCGACGTGATGAACACCCGCGCGTCGCAGTCGTCGATGATGTACTCGACCTCGGGGCCCGTGAGCCGCGAGCTGACCGCGGTGTAGTAGATGCCCGCGCGCTGCGCGGCCCACGCGATCGCGTGGTAGTGCGCGTTGTTCTCCATGCAGATCGCGATGTGGTCGCCGCGCCGGAGGCCGAGGCTCCGTAACAAGTGCGCGCCCTGGTTCGAGCGCTCGTCGAGCTGGCGATAGGTCACGACCTCACCGCTGCCCGCCATGATCACGGCGGGCTTGTCCGGGAACGTCTGCGAGTGAATGCCGGGGTACATCGCGATCTCCGAGTGGTCGCGGCGCGGGCGCGCGCGAAGGCCAGAGGGGTAGCGCAGCGATCGCCGAGATCGTGAGCACCCGCGCGCACTTGCGAGCGGTCCTTTAGGATGGGCGCGATGCGGCTGATCGCTTCGCAGACCGAGCCCGGCTGGGCGGCCCACGCCCTCGCGCACCTCGACGAGGTGCTCGTCGATCACGCGCACCTCGAGCGCAAAGCCGCCGGCACGGCGCTGCGCCTCTTGTTCCAGTACCCCGATCGCCTCGCGCTGCAGGCGCCCCTCGCGGCGCTCGCGCGCGAGGAGCTCGCGCACTTCGAGGAAGTGCTCGCGCACCTCGCGCGGCGTGGCGTCGCGTTCGGGCGCCAGCAGCCGAGCCAATACGCGGGCCGCCTGCGCGCCGCGGCGCGTTCGCGCGATCCCGAGCGCCTCGTCGATACGCTGCTCTTCTGCGCGCTGATCGAGTCGCGCAGCTGCGAGCGCCTCGGGCTGCTGGCGGAAGCGCTTGCCTCGCTCGACGCTGACCTCGCGCGCTTCTATGCCGGCCTCGAGCGCGCCGAGGCGCGACACCAAAATGTGTACGTCGAGCTCGCGGAGACCGTGGCGGCGCGCGACGACGTGCGCGCGCGGCTCGCCGAGCTCGCGAAGCACGAAGCCGACGTGGTCGCCTCGCTGCCGCGCGCGCCGCGGCTGCACAGCTGAGCCGCGCGATGAGCAGAAGCGTGCGCGTCCGCGGCATCGACATCTTCGTCGAGGAACACGGGGCCGCGCGCAGCGAGCCGCGGGCGAGCGAAGTGGATGCGGAGCGGCCGCTCGTGCTCGTGCACGGCTTCACCGGCTTCCGCCAAGACTTCGCGCCCGCGATCGAGCCGCTGCTCCCCGCGGCGGGCCGCATCGTCACGCTCGATCTGCGCGGCCACGGCGCCAGCACCAACAGCGGCGTCGAGGCGCACTACACGCTCGACGCGCTCGCCGCGGATGTCGCCGCCACGCTCGCAGCGCTCGGCATCGCGCGCTGCGATCTGTTAGGACACTCGATGGGCGGGATGCTCGCGCAGCGCGTTGCGCTCGCGGCGCCGGAGCGCGTCGCTTCGCTCGTCTTGCTCAGCACGAGCGCAGAGCCGCTCGCGTGGATCAACGAAGACATGCTCGCGCTCGCGGCGCGCATCGGGCGCGAGCAAGGCATGGCGAAGGTGGCCGAGATCCAGCGCGCGATGGCGCCGAGCGACAAGTCGCGCAGCGAGCCCGATCGCAGGCTCGAGCGCGAGTGGGGTGCGGAGCGCTTCTGGGCGTGGCGCAGCGCACGGGTCGCCGCGATGGACCCGGTGGCGTACCCCGCGCTCGGGCGCGCGATGAAGTACGCCGCAGACTTTCGCGCGCAGCTCGCGGGCATCGCGTGCCCCACGACCGTGATCGTCGGCGCGCTCGACGCCGAGTTCGTGGCGCCGAGCGCGCGCATCGCGGAGGCGATTCGCGGCGCGCGGCACATCGTGTTGCCCGAAGCCGCGCACCAGCCGCAGCTCGAAGCGCCGGAGGCGTTCGCGGCTGCGATGCGAGCGCATCTCGCCGGAGCGCGCGGGTAAACGCTCGCGCAGGAAGGAGCGAACGATGAGCCCGTTCGACACGCTGAGCACACTCGCGCAGCTCTCGATCGCGCTGGCCGGTTTCTCGAGCGTGACCGTCGTGTTTCGGCGCAGCGGCGCGCAGGGCGCCTGGCTCCAGGAGGACGTGTTTCGCTTCAAGTTGATGCTTCGGTTCAGCTTGCTCGCAGGGCTCCTCGCCATGATCCCCGCCGTCGCCAGCAACGGGGCCGCGGCTGCCAACGCCTTCCCGCCAGCGCTGAACGTGCTCTCGGCGGTCACCGTGGCGGTCGTGTTCATCCTGGCGCGACGCGAGGGAAGCGGGTTGGCGAGGCGACTGGATCGAGGCGTGTTCGCACTGAATCTCGCGTCGATCGCTGCGGCGGTTGGGCTCCAGCTGCTCGGGGCGCTGCGCGTCGTCGATGGCGCGAGCGCATACATCGCGGGCGTCGCGATTCTCGCGAGCATTGCAGGGCTGATGTTCTATCGCCTGACCACGATCCCACTCGACGAGGGCCGCTAGCGCCGCGCGAGCTCGAACCTCACCGGAATGCGCACCCAGCCGTAGAGCTGCGGCAGCGTGAGTGCGTCGCGTGCGGCCTGCAGCGCGGCGCCGTCGAGCAGCTGCGAGCCGCTGCTCTCGACCGTAACAACGTCTGCAGCGCGCCCGGCTGGATCGATGCGGAACTGGATGCGCGCCACGCCCTGAATGCCGCGCTCGCGCGCAGCCGGCGGATACACGACGGCGGCCTGCACCCGTTCGCGAATCTGCTCGAGGCGCACCTCCGGGTTCGGCGGTGCGGCGACGAGGTCGACTTCACCCGCGCGCACGCCTGCACCCGCGCTTGCAACCGCGAGGGCGAGCGCGGCGAGCGTGCGCGCGGTGCGGGTCATCGCTCGAACCGAATGCGCGCACCCACGGACCAATTCGCCTGCGCGGCAGGGTAGAAGCGCGTCGCAGGCGGGAACGAGAAGATCGAGTAGCCCGCGAAGTCCGCGTAGTCGCTGCCGGTGAGATTGCGCCCGTTCGCTTCGAGCGTGAACGCGAGCCCCGGCGCGAGATCGCGCGTGTAGGCGAGGTGCGCGTCGAGCGTGGCGTAGCCGTCCAGGTCGGCGACGGAGCCGAGCGGATCGTTCGCGACGCGGCGATCGCCCACGAAGGTGCCCGCGAGGCGCGCCTCGATGCCGAGCGGCAGCTCGGCTTCGAGTGCGAGCTGCCCGCGATTCTTCGGCGTGATGGGCAACTGCTCGCCCTCGAGCGAGCCCACGGAGTCGCGCGTGACCTTGACGTCGTCGCGCGTGTAGCTCGCGCTGGCGTGGAGCCAGTCGAGCAGGGCGACGCGCCCTGATAACTCGGCGCCTTCGTGCCTCACCTCGTCGAGGTTCACGTTCTGGCCGAAGCCGCTGAAGGGGTCGAAGAACATCTCGTCCTCGACCCACATCGCGTAAAGCGCGCCGCGCAGCTCGAAGCGCTCGCTGCGCCAGCTCGCGCCGGTTTCAACCGAGTGCGCACGCTCGGGGGAGAGCGTGGGCGAGAAGCCGAAGAACCCGAATGTCTCGTCCACGTTCGGGAAGCGGAAGCCGCGGCCGTAGCTCACGTAGGCGGAGCCGTTCTCATGGAAACGCCACGTGAGCGACGCGCGCGGTGACCAGAGCGCGTGCTCTTTGTCGAAGCGCGTTCCGGGGAACTGCGTGCTGCGGCCTTCGAGGTCGCTGCGATCGCGGCGCAGGCCGAAGGAGAGCAGCACGTCGTCGCGCAGCCACGACTCGGCCTGCACGAACACGCCACACACTCGGCGGCGCGCGTCGTTCTTCGCGAACGAGCTCGCGACGTCGATGTCGTCCTGACGAAGCTCGGCGCCGCCGAGCAGGCGCACGGACTTTCCGAGCACCTCGAGATCGCGGCTCAGCTGGAGGTCGACGCCGGCGCTGTCGTTGTCGGCCTCCGAGTCGAACGTGAAGAACGGGTTCTCGAAGTGATTGCGAGCCTTCGAGTGCCGGTAGTACGGCGTCGCTTGCATGCGCCACTCATACGGAAGCTCGAGGTCGAGCGCGCCGCGCACGAAGCCCTCGCGCTCGCGCGCGAAGTCGAGCGTGGTCGGGTCCGTGCTGCGGGGATCGGTGCCTGCGTCGAGCGCGCCGGGCCGCGAGCGCTCCGAGGACGCGTAGCCCGCGGAGAGTCCCAGCTCGCCGCCGTCCGCGAGCTCCCAGGCGACATCGACGCCCGCGCGCTTGTTGTTGAGATCGGAGCGCGCGCGGTAGCCGCTCGTGTCGTCGAACGCTGCGCTCGCGCCGACGCGCAGCGCGCCGAAGCGCTGCGACACGAGCGCAGAGGCGCGCTCGGCATCGAAGCTCGCGCGCTCCGCGGATAGCGCCGCGAGCGTGCCGCCCTCGGCCGACGCGCCGCGCGTGAAGATCGCGATCACGCCGCCGAGCGCGTTGTCACCGTAGGCGGCGGAGCCGGTGCCGCGGATCACCTCGACGCGCTCGATCTGGTCGAGGCCGAGGAACGTCCAGTCGACGCAGCCCGAGTCTGGCTCGTTGGCGCGCCGGCCGTCCACCAGCACGAGCGTGCGGCAGCCGCTGCCCGCGCCGTTCAGGAAGCCGCGCGCCTCGACCGTGTAGCCCTCGGCGTTCGTGGTGGTGTTCGAGACGCCGATGCCGGCCTCGCCCCGTAACAACTCAGGCAGGCTCGCCGCGCCGCTGCGCTCGATCGCCGCGCGATCGAGCACCGTCACGTGCGCGGGCACGTCGAGCAGATTGCGCTCGCCGCGCGTGGCCACCACCGAGACTTCACCCGCGTCGCGAATGATCGTGGGCGGGGCGGGCGGCTCGGCCTGCTCGGCGCCCGCGAACAGCGGGCAAGCGAGCGCGAGCAGGAGGGCGAACGAACGAGAGGGAAGGCCGCTCGTGCGCGCGCAGACTTTGCGCGCAACTCGAGCGACGGGTGCCGGCGTCATCGTGGACTCCTCGCACCCTTCGCGAGATGTCCGGGGATGACAGGGGCGCGCGCTTTCGCGATCGGCCGGTCGTCATCGCACCGCTCTCTTTCGCGAAGAGCAGTTGCTGATTCCGCCGCCCGGGCAGGTCTCCTGGCTCTCGGATCCATGCGTTCGCGACGCCTTCCCAGCCCGTGGGCCAGTGGCAGATGTCGCGAAAGCTCCCCGATCACAGTGGCGCGACCGCGGCCGATTCTCACGGCCTTCCCTCGAAGCCCCGCTCACCTTGAGCGGTGCACCCGAGCAGCGCGGGCGAGTTTGCAGCGCGATGCGCGCGTGGTCAACCGCGCGCGAGCGCGGGCGAACGTTTCGGCCGGGCCTTTTTGTATCAGCGCCACTTTGGCCGGGCCGATTCGTTCGCGGGCCGAGTCGCGCGGCGCGGTCGCGTCGCCGGTAGCCTGCGCGCGGCACTGGGGGGTGCATGCGCTCGGACGCCTCGCTCGATTCGCCCTACGCGCGCTTCGGCGCCGCGCTCGCCCGTCTGCGCTTCGCGGTGATCGCGCTGTTCGCAGCGCTGCTCGCGGTCGCCGCGATCTACGGCTCGAGCGCCGCGGATCACCTCCCCGCCGGCGGCTTCGAGGTGCCGGGCAGCGAGAGCGATCTCGCGGTGAAGGAGGCCGAGCGCCGCTTCGGCATCGGCGCGCCCGACGTGCTCGTGCTCTACCGCGACGCGACGAGCGACGTGCGCGATCCGCTCTTCGGCTCGCTCATTCTGGATCTGCTGGAAGTCGTGTTCGAGGACGACGGCGTCGTGGGCGCGACGACTTATTGGGACACGAGCCAGGAGTCGCTCGTCTCGCACGACGCGCACGAGACGCTCGTGATCGTCTCGCTCGGCGGCACCAACGCGCACAAGCTCGCCACGCTGAAACGCATCGAGCCGCTGCTGCGCGAGGTGGAGGAGCCGATCGAGGTCGCGATCGGCGGCCACGTCGCGGCGTCGATCCTCGCGCAGAGCACCGCGAAGGTGGATCTCGCGAAGGCCGAGGCGTTCGCGCTGCCCGTCGCGCTCGTGCTCACCCTGCTGTTCTTCCGCAGCGTCGTCGCGGCGCTGTTGCCGATCCTGATCGGCGGCTTCGCGATGGCGGCCTGCGCAGCACTGGCGCGCTTCGGCTCGAACTTCATGGACATCTCGATCTTCGCGCTCAACGTCGCCGCGTTCCTCGGCCTCGGGCTCTCGATCGACTACGCCTTGTTATTGGTGCAGCGCTACCGCGAGGAAGCCGGGAAGGGCCTCGCGCCGAGCGAAGCCGTCGCGACCACGCTCGACACCGCCGGCCGCGCGATCTTCGTATCGGGCCTGACAGTCGTCGTGAGCCTCGCCGTGCTGATCCCCGTGCCCGTGCCGATCCTGCGCAGCATCGCGATCGGCGGCGCGCTGGCGGTGGTCGCCTCGCTGCTCGGCGCGCTCGTGTTGCTGCCCGCGCTGCTCGCCTGGCTCGGCCCGCGCGTGAACAAGTGGGCGATCGGCCGCGCGCCCGAGCGCACCGAGCCCGGCGTGTGGTGGCGCCGGATCGGCGGCTTCTCGATGCGGCACCCCGTCGTGACCGTGCTCGGCTGCCTCGTCGCGCTGGCCGCCTTCGCGAGCCCGGTGCTGCACATGCAGAGCGCCGTGCCCGACACGCGCATGTTCGCGAGCGACAGCGAGGTGCGGCGCGTCGACAAAGCGCTCGGCGACGCGAGCCGCTTCGATCCCGGTGGTGCTTCGATCATGCAGGTCGTCGCGACCGCACCGGGCGATCCGCTGGCCCCTGACAACCTGCGCCTCCTGCGCGCCTACGCCGCGCGCATCGCCGCGGTCCCCGGCGTGACCGAAGTGCGCACGCCGCTGAACGACCTCGATCCCGACGCGCTCACCGAGGCCGAGATCCGCGCCTAGGCCGCCGCCGATCCGCTCGCGACGCGCGTGCGCCGCACGCTCCACGAGGACACCGCGCTGCTCGTCGCGGGCAACTCCCACCCGTGGCGCTCGCTCGCCGCGTCCGGCGTGCTCGACTCGGTGCGCGCCGTGCCGCACCCCGGTCTCGAGTCGAAGGTGGGCGGCGCGACTGCGCAAATGAACGACCTCAAGGCGATCATGAAAGAGTGGGGCCTCGGCGCCGCCGCGCTCGTCCTGCTCTGGAACTTCCTCGTGTTGTTGTTCGCCTTCCGCTCCGTGTTCGTCCCGCTGAAGGCGACGCTCATGAACATCCTCTCGCTCTCGGCGAGCTACGGCCTGCTCGTCTGGGTCTTCCAAGACGGAAACTTGTCAGGCCTGCTGAACTTCGAACCGCTCGAAGGCATCGACCCAACGATCCCGGTGATCCTCTTCGCCGTCGTGTTCGGCCTCTCGATGGACTACGAAGTCTTCCTGCTCTCGCGCATCCGCGAAGAATGGCTGCGCTCGCGCGACAACCGCGAGAGCGTGCTCCACGGCATCGAGCACACGGGCCGCATCATCACGAGCGCCGCGCTGATCCTGATCGTCGTGATCGGCGCCTTCGCCGCCGGCGACCTCGTCTACGTAAAGCAAGTCGGCGTCGGCATCGCCGCCGCCGTCGCCCTCGACGTCACGCTCGTGCGCGCGCTGCTCGTGCCCGCAACGATGCAGCTGATGCGGGAGTGGAACTGGTGGGCGCCGGGGTGGCTCAAAGCCAAGTGAGGAGGCGCCGGTTCGCGTGCGTTTCCGGGCAACGTGCGTCGCACTGATCGCGGGGCTCGGAATCGCGGCACGCGCGTACTCCGACCCGAGCTGCGATCTCGGGTGTGTGCAGGCGGACGCCTCGATTGGTGGGGGGCTTGACTAAGCCAACGCCTCGACGAGTCGCCTCACATTCTCCTCTCTCGCATTCTCCCCCATCAGCCCCACGCGCCACACCGTGCCCGCCAGCTTCCCGAGCCCGCCGCCCACTTCGATGTTGTGCTCGTCGAGCAGCTTGCGGCGCACCTTCGCTTCGCCCGCGGCGACGATGCGCTCGGAGAGGCGCAGCGTTGTTAGGGAGGGGAGGCGCACTTCTTCGGCGACGAGCGGCGTGAAGCCGAGCGGGGCGAGCTGCTCGATCAGGGACTGCGCGGCGGCGCGGTGGCGGGCGGCGCGGGCGTCCATGCCTTCTTCTTCGACGATGCGCAGCGCTTCGGCAATCGCGTAGATCATCGAGATCGGCGCGGTGTGGTGGTAGACGCGCTCGCCGCCGTAGTAACGCGCGAGCATCGAGACATCGAGGTACCAGCTCTGAACTTTCGTCTTGCGCGCGAGCACGGTCTCGACGGCGCGCGGCGAGAACGTGACGGGGCTGAGGCCCGGTGGGCACGAGAGGCACTTCTGCGTGCCGCTGTAGGCGGCGTCGATGCCCCACGCGTCGAGCGTGACGGGGATGCCGCCGAGGCTCGTGACGCAGTCGAGGATCACGAGCGCGCCGACCGACTTCGCAGCCCGCGCGATCGCCTCGACCGGCTGCAGCACGCCCGTGCTCGTCTCGGCGTGCACGAACGCGACCGCTTTCGGCCGCACGTGCGCGATCGCGCTCGCCATCGCTTGCGACGAGAGTGCGCTGCCCCACTCGGCGTCGACGCGCGTGACGCGCGCGCCCGCGCGAGCCGCGACGTCGCACATGCGCTCGCCGAACACGCCCGCGACGCCGACCACGATCGCGTCGCCGGGCTCGAGCAGGTTCACGAGGCACGCTTCCATGCCCGCGGAGCCGGTCGCGCTGAGCGGGAGCGTGAGTGCGTTCTGCGTGCCGAACAGGCGTCGCAGCCGCTCCTGCACCTCGTCCATCAGCGTTAAGAACTGGGGGTCGAGGTGGCCCACGAGTGGCGTCGCGAGGGCCGCGAGCACGCGCGGGTGGGCGTTCGAGGGACCGGGGCCTAACAGCAGTCGCGGGGTGATGGGCATGGCGGCGGATGGTAAACGTGAGCCGCGCGTGCGGCACAAGGCGAAACGCGCGAAGGGGGTTGGCGTGGCGAAAGGCGTGAAGACGTCGCTCGCGGTGCGCGGCGCCGCGTTGCTCTTCGCTCTCGCCCTGGTCGCCCTCGCGGCGAAGCTGTGGCTCGATCCCGCACAGGAAGCGCCACTGCCGGAAGCCGGCGAAGCGGTCGTGGAGGAGGAAGAGGGCGCTGCCGCCATCTCCGCGGAGCCGCCGCCGCCGGATTACGAGGAGACCCCCCCCGAAGACCGCGAGGCGATGCGCGAGTTGTTACGGAAGTCGCAGGAAGCGCCGGAGTGAACCCGCTCCGCACGCGCACGGACGCCGAGGCGGAGGAGCGCGCGCGGCTCGCGCCGTACGCGCAGAAGGCGGCGGATTCGCGCGGGCGCGTGCACGCGGAGCCGGAGCACGCGTACCGCACCGCGTTCGCGCGCGATCGCGATCGCGTCGTGCACAGCCGCGCGTTTCGGCGCCTCGAGTACAAGACGCAGGTGTTCGTGCCGCACGAGGGCGACCACTACCGCAACCGCCTCACGCACACGCTCGAAGGCGCGCAGATCGCGCGCACGCTCGCGCGTGCGCTGCGCCTCAACGAGGACCTCGCCGAGGCGATCGCGCTCGCGCACGACCTCGGGCATCCGCCCTTCGGCCACGCCGGCGAGCGCGTGCTCGACGAGCTGTTAGGGGAAGACGGCGGCTTCGATCACAACCGGCAGACCCTGCGCATCGTCGACTGGCTCGAGGATCGCTACCCCGCGTTCCGCGGCCTCAACCTCAGCGCCGAAACGCGCGAGGGAATCCTCAAGCACGGCGCGCACTGGCCGCATCCGGTGGCGCTGCCGCAGCGCGGCGCCCAGCCGTCGCTCGAAGCGCAGCTCGCGGACCTGAGCGACGAGATCGCGTACCTGAATCACGACCTCGACGACGGGCTGCGCTCGGGGTTGTTATTGCCCGCCATGCTCGACGAGGTGCCGCTCTGGCGCGCGGCATTCGCCGAGATGTCGCGAAGGCTCGCCGGCGCGAGCGAGTCCGTGATGCACGCGCAGACGATCGTCGCGCTGATCAATCAGCTCGTTACGGACGTGCTCGAAGAGTCCGCGCGCCGCATCGCCGCGAGCGCGTGTCAGAGTGCGGACGCAGTGCGCGCGCACAAGGACGCGCTCGTGCACGCGAGCCCCGGCGTCGCGCGCGAGCAGGCCACGCTGAAGCGCTTCCTCTACGAGTGCCTCTACCACCACCCGCGCGTGATCGCCTCGATGCAGCAGGCAGAAGGCACGCTCGGCGCGATCTACCGCGCCTATCGCCGCGACGCGGCGCTGCTGCCGCCGCAGGTGACGGCGCGCTTCGCCGAAGAAGGCGAGGCGCGCGCGATCGCGGACTACATCGCGGGCATGACCGACCGCTTCGCGACCGCGGAGCACGCGAGGATCCTGGCGTGAACGCGCTCGGCCGCGAGTTGCGTGAGACATTTCGGCCGGGCCGAAACGTCTCACGGGTGAGACGATTCGGCCCGGCCGAAATGTGTCGGCGCCGCCTTGCCGCGCGGCGGTTCCCCGCGTGACGCCTCGACGGCGCGGCGCCGCGCCTCGCCGCAGCCGCGAGCCCGGCGCGCGCGAAGCCGCAGCGGTACGCCTCTGCCTCGTCACCGCGCCCGACGCCGACACCGCGCAGCGCATCGCGCGGGCGCTGGTGGAGGAGCGGCTCGCGGCGTGCGTGAACGTCGTGCCGGGCGTGACCTCGATCTACCGCTGGCAGGGCGCGCTGCACAGCGACGCGGAGCAGCTGCTCGTCGTGAAGACGACCCGCGCGCGGCTGAAGGCTCTGGCGGAGCGCCTCGCGGTTCTGCATCCCTACGCGCTTCCCGAGCTCGTCGCACTCGCGCCGAGCGGCTGGAGCGCGCGGTACTTCGACTGGGTCCGCGCCGAAAGCGAACCCGAGAGGTGATCCCGAGATGAGTCTGGCTTCCGCGCTCGACGCCGCGGCGCGCGCGCTTCCCGAGTACGAAGACCTGATCCGCCCCGCGAACGGCGACTCGCTGCGCGTGCTCGCCGGCGCTTCGCCCGCTGCCGCGCAGAAGCTGCTCGGCTGGCTCTTGTCCGAGCATCCCGACGACGCGGACGAGCTCGTGAACGAGTGGCTGAGCGAGGAGGCCGGGCGCAGCGCGCTGTTTGGACTGAAGGAGGGCGCGCTCTCGAAGCCGGGCAAGAAGGCGCTGCGGCGTTGGCTGCATCGCCTGCGCTCTGCGGGCGACGCGGTGCCGAAGCCCGCCGCGCCCGCGCCGACGGTCGCGAAGCTCGCCAAAGTCGAGGAGGACGTGACGGGCGCGTACCTCTCGGCGATCGATGCGAGCGGCATCCGCATGGCGTACTTCCTCGAGCCGCATCCGCAGGGCGGGACGCGCGTGTTCGAGGTGGTGTTCGACGACGCGCACGGGATCCAGGGCTTTCGCGTGCTGCAGGCGACGCGCGGCAACGCACGGCGCTTCCTCGACGATCTCGCGCGCGAGAACAAGGGCAGCGCGGACGCGCTCGCCGCGGACAGCGTGCGCGCGGTCGTGGCGCGCGCGGCAGCGCGGCAGCCGAAGGATCGCCCGCTGCCGCGCGGCTTCGCGGAGTGGCGAAGCCGCGTCGCTGCGGCGCCAGAGGGCGCGCAGCTGCCCGGCGAGATCGCCGAGGCCGCGCTCGGCGCGAGCGTGGTCGCCGAGGACCTGCGCGCGGCGGTGAAGCTCGTCGAAGAGAGCAAGCTCGGACCGTGGCCGCCGCTGCGCGAAAAAGTGTTGCCGATCATCGAGCGCGTGCGCGCGGATCTCGCGAGTCCCCTCGCGCTCTCGGGTGCGACGAAGGCGGAGCGCCTCGACGGCCGGATCGAGGAAGCGCTCGCCGACCTCTACGACGCGGACGGCAGCGCGACGGCCGCGCACCGCTGCCGCGAGAGCGCCTTCTCGTTCTGGCGCGCGGGCGATGAACCCGCCGCGCGTGCGTGCCTCGCCGCCGCGCGCGAGTTCGCAAGCGCGAAGCCTGCCGACAACCCGGTCGCGCGCGCGCTCGCGGAGCGGCTGCTGCGCCCCGCGTTCGAGGCGCTCGCGCGCGAGGCGGAAGCGAGCGCGAAGCCGGCGTAGTCGTGGGCTGGGCAAGTGCGCACATCGCGAAGCTGCAGGCGGGCGAGCCCGTGCAATTCCGCCCCCGCGGCAATTCGATGTCGCCGCGCATCGAGTCCGGTCAGCTCTGCTTCGTCGAGCCCGTTGACCCGGCCAACCTCGCGGTCGGGGACATCGTGCTCTGCCGCGTGCGAAGCGCCGAGTACCTGCACTTCGTGAAGGCGATTCAGGGCGCGCGCTTCCAGATCGGGAACAACCGCGGCGGCATCAACGGTTGGATCGGCGCACGCGGCATCTTCGGCCGCCTCGTTCGCGTCGAGTCGTGACCCGGCCAAGGCACGCTCGGCAGCGACGTCAATTCGAATGGCCTTCGCTGTGGAACTTCCGCACTAGAGCCGCCGCGCCTTGTTTCCTCTCGCTGCGGCAGGTACTTACCCGCGCTCACTCCCCCTTTTGAGCGCAGGCGCGCCGCGCCGCGCGGGATGACGCCATGTTTGGATTTCGTGGGCGCTTCGGGCGCCGTCGCAGCAACTCGAACCGACCCTCCGCGATCGACGAGGCGTGGCTGCGCAAGCTCGCGGGCGTCCTGCCTGGCGACTCGGTGGCCCGCGTCTCGTGCGAGCAGGTCTCGGACACCTTCGCGCTGCTCGCCTCGGGGCGCGACGCGAACGGCACGCCCTGGCTCGCGGCGGTGAGTCCGCGCAGCGGGCTCGACGCGGCGCTTGCCGTGGCCGTCGCAGCGGGCCGTGGTGCATGCGACGCGGGCGCCGTGCTCTACGCCGCGTCGCCGGATTGGACGGGCGCCGCGCGCCGCCTCGCCGCGCAGGTGCGCGCGGCCGATGGTCGCGCGATCGCCCAGGCTGCGGTCGCGGCCGATGGCGACGCGCCCGAGGACGAGACTCCGGTGTTCGTGCCGGCGGAGCTCCTTGCGGCGGGCCTCGCGAGCGCGGAGGCGCGCGCCACGTTCGAGCGCGCGGCGGAGGGCCTGCGCGGCCTCGCGGCGAAGCACGGCGGGGCACTGCGCAGCGCGAACGGCGAGCTCGAGCTGGTCGTCGCGGCCTCCGCGATCGCGGCGCTGCGCGCTGAGGGCGAGCCGAGCCTCGAGATCCGCTGGCCCGATCGATCGCGGCACGCGCTCGGCGGAAGCCAGCTCGCGGACGCGCTCGATCGCCTCGAAGGTCAGGTCCGCAAGCGGCTCGGCGAGCGCGACGCGCGCGACGGTGAGGACGGCATGCGCGCGCGGCTCTCGCGCGCGTTCGCGGCGAGCGAGGCGCGGCGCTTCGCGGCGCTGTGGCCCTTCGGCGGCGCTGCGGAGCCAGTGGATGCCGTCGGCGTCGCCGACGACGGCGCCGTCGTGGTGCTCGCGGCGCGCGAGCGCGTGGGCTTGATCGAGGTCGCCGCGGTGATGCAGGCGAGCGCAGCGCTCGAGCCGGTGCTCCCGCATCTCACGCGCGATGTGGCGCCGCCCGTGCGCGTGCTCGAATCGCCGCGCGTGCTGCTCGCGGGGCTGAACTTGCTGCCCGCGGCAGAGGACGCCGCGCGCCTCGTGGGCAGCGCGCTCACGCTCGTGCGCGCGAGTGCGATCGAGGGGCCGTTCACGCCGATTGCGGCCAGTGCGCCTCCCGCCGCTGCGGCGAAGCCCGCACCTGCACCGGTGTTCGCGCCTCCCGCGAACGTGCCTTCGGCAGCCCCGCTCGCGACTGCGCCCGCTGCGGCCGCAGCTCCCGCCGGAGCGGCACCGTTCGTTTCGGGCGCGCCTGCGCCCGAGGGTGATCGCGACGAGAACGGCGAGGAAGGCCGCGGCGGGCGACGGCGCCGGCGGCGCGGCCGGCGGCGTGGTCGCGGCGACCGCCCCTTCGGCGACGAGCGCGATGCGCAGGGGGGCGACTCGTTCGAGGCTTCCGACGGCGACGACTTCGCGGGCGATGACGGCGCACCGGAGGAATCGGCGCCGGTCGCTGCCGCTCCGGCAGAAGCGCCGGCCAGCGGCGGGTTCGAGACGCTCTCGCTGCTCGATCTCGACGACGACGCGGGCTTTGGCGGAGAAGAGGCGCCCGCGGGCGACGGCGCGGAAGACGGCCGCGACGGGCGACGCCGGCGCCGGCGCGGTCGCGGCGGCCGCAGTCGCCGAGGCGGCGACGGCGAGCGCAGCGAAGGCGAAGACGAGGAGGAGCCCGCGGGCGCAGCGCGGGTCGCGGCCTCGGAAGACGAGGACGATCACGCCGAGCTGCCCGAGCTCGCGGAAGCGCCCGAGCTGAGCGCGGTCGACGTTCCCCGCTACGAGGACGAAGAGGAAGAGCCCGAGTCCGAGCTCGATCGCATTCGCCACGAGCGCGAGCGGCGGCGGCGTGAGCGCGCAGCTTCGGGCGAAGGCTCGGCTGCTCCGGTGGACGACGCCGGCGCCGCGGCGCCGGCCGAGCAGCGCGGCCTTCCGCGCGGGCGCGTCGCGATCGTGGCGCACGCCGATCGCGAGTCGATCGCGGCGGCGGTGCTGCTCGCGCGCGAGATGCGCCAGCTCGAGGGCATCTGGATCTATCCGCAGGAAGATCTGATGACGTTCTTCCGCGGCGTCGCGACCGACCTGCGCGAGGACACGCCGATCTACTTGTTAGGGTTCGCAGCGCGCCCGGCGCGCGACGCGCTGCAAGCCGCGAGTCTCTATCAGGGCCGGCTCGTGTGGTTCGATCATCACGAGTGGCCGCCGGAAGACTTGGGCGCGCTGAAGGGCTCGCTCGGCGACTTCGCGTTCGTGCACCCCGGCGGCGGCTCCGTGCTGCCGCTCGTGCTGCCGCACTGCGGCCGCCGCAGCCGCTTCTCGGACAAGCTCGTCGACCTCGTGACCGGCCGCTTCACCGCGCACGACTTCCAGCGCTGGGGCCGCCTCTGGTGGTGGCGGCTCGGTCAGCTCGCCGCGAAGAAGGGCGAGCGGCGCGCGGAGCTGAATCTGCTGATCGAGGGCCGTCCATCGGACCTCGCGCGCGAGGCCGAGCGCTGCGACGTGCCTGCGCCGCCGAGCGAGGTGGAGTGGGCCGCTGCGCGCGACTTCCGGATGGTGCACTTCGCCGGCATCGCGATGGTGATCGCCGAGGTGCCCGCGGAGCTCGATCTGCACATGAGCCTGCGCATCGCGCGCGAGCGCTTCGGCGCGCTGCTCGGCCTCGGCCGCCACGAAGGCGAGTCGACGTTCGTGCTGACTGCCGAGGACAGCGCCGGGCGCCGGCCCGTCGATGTCGCCGGCATGGCTGCGCACCTCGCCGAGAAGTTCTCGTGGGTCGAGGCGCTCCCCGACGACGATCACGTCGCGCGCTTCCACGTGAAGAACCTCGCGAGCGACCCCGCACGGCTCGAAGCGCTGATCGCCGAAATCGGGATGGGGCGCTCCATTCTGGAAGGCTGAAGCCGACTCCGCGCCTCTCCGAGCGGGGCGAAGTGTCATGCGAGCGTCAGACTCCTCCATCACGTTGCGCCTCAGGTTGGCGCGGGCGGTATGAGCGGCACCGCGAACCTCGTCGAGATGTTCTCCTCGATTCAGGGCGAAGGCCCGTTCGCGGGGCTCTCGACGCTGTTCATCCGCTTCGGTGGCTGCGACCTGCGCTGCAGCTGGTGCGACACGCCGCACACGTGGCGGCCCGCGGCGCAGGCGCGCATCGAGACGGCGCGCGGCGGCGGAGAGTTCGCGGTGCGCGCGAATCCGTTGCCGGTCGCGCAGATCGTCGCAGCGGCGGAGTCATTAGGGGCGGCACGACATCGGCAGGTGAGCCTCACCGGCGGCGAGCCGCTGCTGCAACCGGAGGCGATCGCCGAGGTCGCGCGAGCGCTGCACGGGCGCGGGCCGCAGATTCTGCTCGAGACGCACGGGCTGCACGCGGACTCGCTCGAGCGAGCGCTCGCGTGGATCGACGTCGTCTCGATGGACTGGAAGCTCGCGAGCGACGTGCGCCGCGAGGGCGCGCCCACGACTGCCCCGCGCGAACAGTTCCACGACGCGCACGAGCGCTTCCTCGCCGTCGCGAAGCGAGCGCCGCACGTCGTGGTGAAGCTCGTGATCACCCGCGCGAGCGAGGACGCCGAGATCGAGGAGGCGCTCGCGCGCATCGCGCGCACGCACCCTGCAGCGTGCGTCGTGCTGCAACCCGTCACGCCGACCGGCGCGGTGAAGGATGGTGTTGCGAGCGCGCGCATGCTCGCGCTCGGCCGCCGCGCGGAGGAGTTGCTGCGCGAGGTGCGCGTGATGCCGCAGCTGCACCCCGTGATGGGCGTGCGCTAGCGGCGGCCTAAGCGCTCCGCTTCGCGAGCAGGCTCTCGCGCAGCCGCGTCAGCGCCTGGTCCGTGCTCGCGGCGCGCGCGCCGCCGAAGCGCTCCGCGAGGTACGCCTCGGTGATCGCCGCGAACGCGTCGGCGCCTTCGCGCGGGATGCGCGCCGCGACTTCGCCGGCGAAGGCTCGCGCACTCGTCGCGTCGCCGCGCGTGAGGCCGCGGCGGCGTAACAACCGGAGCGCGCGCGCGTAGTCGCGCGGCAGGGACGCGGCGCGCTGCGCCGGCCAGCGCGCGCGCAGCTTCCAGATCGCCGCTGCCGCGAGCGCGCCGGCCGCGATCCACTTCCACGGGAGCCCGCTCGGCTCGCGCGAGCCCTCCGCCGGCACCGTCTCGGCGCCGCGTGGATCGCTGCGGTGCTCGCTGCGCCACTCGTTCCAGCGCATCCACAGCGCGCGCAGCGCGCGCGCTTGATGCCCGCGGTCGAAGTCGACGACGTTGCGGAACCACCAGAGCTCGAGCGCGGAGGCGAGATCGGCGAGCGAGCCGGGGCGGGCGTCGTCTGCGCTCGCGAGACGCTGTGCCGCGGGCGTCGGATCCGCGGGCACCCAGCCCGCGCGCTCGAAGTACACCTCGACCCAGGCGTGCGCGTCGGAGTTGGTCACCTCGACGAACCCGCCGAGCGCATTCTCGTGGCCGCCGGCGTATCCGTTCACGATGCGCGCGGGAATGCCGAGGCTCCGTAACAACACGGCGTGCGCGCTGGCGAAGTACTCGCAGTGGCCCTCGGTGCGCTCGAGCAGGAACTGCTCGACGGGGCTCACGCCCTCGCGGATCGGCGGGGGCGAGGTCGTGTAGACGCCGCGCTGCTGGAGCCAGCGCGCGAGCAGCGCCACGCGCTCGGCGTCGCTCTGCGCGCCGGCGGTGATTTCGCGGGCGAGCGCGCCGATGCGCGGATCGAGCGCGGGCAGCTGCACGTACTTCGCCGCGGCGTCGGCAGGCGCGGCGGCGCGATCCCCCGCGAGATCGGGCGCCTCCGGCCGCGTCACGACTTCGTAGATCACGCGTCTTGCGGTCGTGGCCGGCGCGATCAGCGAGCCGTTGGAGTCGCGCGTGAGCCGGCCGGTCGCGCCGCGCAGCAGCGTGGGTCGGCCCGCGGTGAACAGAACGCCCGGCGTGACCTGCTCGCGCGCGATGCGCTGCACGACGCGCGCGCCGCGCCGCGGGCCTCCGAGATCGATGCCGAAGTCGGCGTCGCCGAGCACTGGCTTCGGCACGGGATCGGCCACGCTCCAGCCCCGCCCGTCGAACGTGTCGAACGCGAGCCCGCGCCAATAGCGCTCCTCGGGAGCGAGCCGCGCGCCCTCGAGCGTCTCGACGCGCAGCGCGACGCTGCGGTCCTCGTCGATCTTTCCGGCGTGGCCGAGCTCGATGCGATCGGAGAAGCCCGCGGACGCCTCACCGCCACCGAACGCGCTGTGGAAGATCGCGCCGGAGCGAATGCGCGGGAGAAGCGGGAACAGGAGCGCGGAGAACGCGACCGAGCCGAGGCTTGCGATCAGGGTCGTACGCCAGAGACCGACGGTGAAGATGCGCTGCGCCGCTGCGAGCTCGCCGGACTCGATCGCCTCCGCGCGCAGCGTGTGCACCACGAGCGTCCACACGCAGCACACGGTGAACGCCACGAGCAGCAGCGGGTACCACGCGCTGTCGGTGAGGTTCGCGCCGATCGTCACCTGAAACACCGCGAGTGCGACGAGCAGGAACTCGCTCGGGCGCGGGCGCGCGTCGAGCAGCTGCAGCGCTTGAGCGAGCACCGCGAAGTGCGCGAGCGCGACGATCGGGAGCGCGCCGGTCCCCCAGAGCGCGACGCCGGCGCTGACGCACGCGATCAGCCCCGCATTGAGAAGCCACGGGTTCAGCCGCCAGCGCGCAGGCGGATCGCCGCGCAGGGCGATGTAGGCGAGCACGAGCGCGGAGCCGCCGAGGGCCCACGACGCGATCTGGCCGGAGATTGCCAGCGTGGCCGTGGCGAGCGCGACCATCGCGGTCGCCGCGGGCGGACGCGGCAGCGCGACGGGAACGCGGAACTCGCGGCGGCTCACGGCGCGGGCTCCGCTTCCGGCGCGGCGGTCGCGAGATAGCCGAGCAGCAGCGCACGCTGACGGGCGCCGCTTCCCGCGAGGAACGCGGTGTCGTCCGTTCGCAGCGAGACGCGCCGGCCGTCCGCGAGATGCACTGCGACCTCGGAGGCGACGCGCCGAACCTCGCGCTCGAAAGCGTCACCGGGCTTCGCGCCGCGTGTCGCGAGGCGCAGCGTGACCTCGTGCTGCTGCTCCTGCTCCGGCTCGCGCACGAGCAGCTCGTCGCGCCTCAGCGAGGCGCGCCAGTGCACGCGCCGCAGCGAATCGCCGCGGGCGTACTCGCGCAGCCCCGACGCTTCGGCCGAGGCGCCACCGCGCGCGCCCGCGCGCTCCGCCTCGCGCGGCTGTCCGCCGCGCACGCCGCGCACGTCGACCGGATCGAGCGCGGGAAACACGACGATCTCGCCCGTGAGGTCGAGCCACATCGCCTTCGAGAACAGCCCGAACGGGAAACGCGTCGCGACGCGCACGCCCGTGAACTCGAGCAGGCCGCGCGTCGCAGGCAGGAACGTGTAGCTGCGCTGCTCGCGCTCACCGGGGCCGACGCGCAGCGCGAAGGCGCGGCCCGTGACGACGCGTTCGTCGCCGGCGATGCGCACGCAGTCCTCGACGACGATCGCGAACGAGAGAATGCGGGTTTGGCCGTTCGTGATCTCGAGCGCGACTTGACCGGGCCGCTCCGCCACGAGCTCCGCCGGGAGAATTCGGCGCACGCGAATTCCGCGCAGCGCGGACTCGGAGAAGACGCCCGAGAGCACGAGGAACGAGAGCAGCAGCGTGTGGATCATGTAGAGCAGGTTGTTGCCCGTGTTCAGCGCGGCGAGTCCCACTCCGAACGTGAACGCGAAGAACACCCAGCCCGCGCGCGTCGGCCGCAGCGTGCGCGGCAGGCCCCTGCGAAGGCCGCGCGCCTTCGCCGCGCGGCGCTCGGCCCGCGTCGGCGAAGCCGGCACCCGGGCGCTTGCGGGGGAGCGCCGTGCGACCGCTCGCGGCAATCGCGTCTTGTCGGAGCGGGTCACAGCGGAACCGGTGCGCGCTCCACGATCTCGCGCAGGATCCAGCGCGCTTCGGCGGCGGCGCCGGCCGAGCCCGCGCGCGCGGCGAGCTGAACGCGATGCGCGAGCACGTCGACCGCGAGCGCCTGCACGTCCTCGGGAATCGCGAAGTCGCGCGCGTCGAGCAGCGCCTGCGCCTGCACCGCGCGGCGCAGCGCGAGCGCGGCGCGCGTCGAGGCGCCGAGCGCGATCGCCTCGTGCTCGCGCGTCTCGTGCACGAGCGAGAGCAGGTACGCGATCAGCGCGTCCGAGATCTTCACGCGCAGTGCGGCCTCGCGCAGCGCGAGGAGCTGCGCGGTCGTCAGCACCGGCGCGAGGCGCGGCAGCTCGTTGGCCGAGGGGTCGTCGCGCAGGACCGCAGCCTCGTCGGCGGCGCTCGGGTAGCCGACCTCGAGGCGCATCATGAAGCGATCGAGCTGTGACTCCGGCAGCGGGTTCGTGCCGTAGTGCTCGAGCGGATTCTGCGTGGCGACGACGAAGAACGGATTCGGCAGCGCGTGGGTGACGCCGTCGACGCTGACGCGCGCCTCGCTCATCGCTTCGAGCAGCGCCGACTGCGTCTTCGGGCTGGCGCGATTGATCTCGTCCGCGAGCACGACGTGCGCGAACAGCGGTCCGGGCTGAAAGGCGAGGGCGCCGGTCCTACTGCCGTTCGCGAGCTCTGGCACGGAGGCGCCCGTCATGTCGCTCGGCAGGAGATCGCTCGTGAACTGGATGCGGCGGAAGCTCGCGTCGAGGCTGCGCGCGAGCGCTGCGGCGAGCGTCGTCTTGCCCACCCCGGGCACGTCCTCGAACAGCAGGTGGCCCCCCGCGACGAGCGCCACGGCCGCGCGTGAAACGACTTCGGGTTTGCCGCGCACCGCGCGTTCGACGTTCGCGCGCAGCTTGGCGCCGAGCGCGGCGGCGTCCTTGGGATCGAGCAGCTCCAGCGCGGACAAGACGCCTCCGTCTGTGGATCGGGGAATCCCGGTGGACCCACCCGGCGCGCGGGTTCGCTCGCCTGGCGCGGCGAGCGAAGCGCAACCCAGCCAGCCGAGCGAAGACGCGTGCCCGGCTAGTGTCGGCAGATGGCGGAGGGCACTGGAGACGACGCGCGCGCGCAGCGCACCGGCAACTCCGCCATGACGACTGCGCAAGACGGCGAGCACGGCGGCACGGCGGCGAGCGAAAGCGCGCGCATCCGCATCGCGAGCGCGGACGCGGAATTGCTGGAGCGCGCAGCGGCCGAGGCGTACGAGGCGGGTGCTGCTGGTGCGATCGAGCACGAGGGCGCGCTCGAGCTGTTCGTCCCGCGCGCCCACATCGCGGGAGTCGAGCATGCGCTCGCGCGGCTCGCGCGCGCGGGCCTCGCCGTTGGCGAGCCGCAGGCAGAGCGCGTCGTCGAGTGGTCCCAGGAGTGGAAGCGCGGCCTCGCGGCGGTCGTGATCTCGCCGCGGCTGCTCGTGCGGCCCCCGTTCGCGGATGCGCCCGCGGACTTCGCCGGCATTCAGCTCGTGATCGAGCCCGGCCAAGCCTTCGGTACGGGCGGCCACGCCACGACGCGCCTGGCACTCGCGGGCCTCGACGCGCTCCCGAGCGAGAGGGTGCGCGGCGCGCGTGTGCTCGACGTGGGCTGCGGCAGTGGCGTGCTCGCCCTGGCAGCGCTCGCGCTCGGCGCAGCGCACGCCGACGGCTGCGATCTCGACCCGCTCGCCACCGAGGCCGCCGCAGTCGCCGCGCGCGAGAACGGCTTCGCGGAGCGCGCGCGCTGGCTCACGGGCTCGACCGCCGCGCTCGCGGACCGCTACGACGGGATCGTCGCGAATCTGATCCGCAGCGAGCTGGCGCCGCTGCTCGCCGACTTCGCGCGCCTCGCGAAGCCGGGCGCGTGGCTCGTGCTCGCGGGCCTGCTCGCGAGCGAGCGCGACGTGATGCGCGCGGCGCTCGCCGCCGTGGGGTTTCGCGTGCTCGCGGAGCGAAGCGAAACGGACGCGACGGGCGACGCGTGGCTCGGCTTCACGGCCGAGCGCTCGGCCTAGGCGATCCGCTCGCGCCAGTCGCGGAGCAGCTCGCGCAGCGTGTCGTCGAGCGAGCGCTGCGGGCGCCAGCCCGTCGCCGCGCGGAGCTTCTGCGCATCGCCGATCGTCGCATCGGGCGCGCGCATCGGGTCCGGCGTCTCGACGATCGCGGGGGCGACACCGGCCAGCGCGCAGAGCCTTCGCGCGAGCGCCCCGATCGTGAGCGCTTCTCCGCTCGCGACGTTGTAAGCGCCCGCCGGCGGGCGAGAGTCCAGCAGCGCGAGATACGCCGCGATCACGTCGTCGACGTGCAGGAAGTCGCGGCGCGATGCCGCGTTCGGAACCTCGAGGCGCGGCGCACGCCGGGCCGTCGCGATCTCCGCGACATCACGTGCGAGGCGCGCCTCGACGAACGCCGCGGGCCGCCCCGCGCCCGTGTGGTTGAACGGCCGCGCGCGCACCACCGCGAGGCCGCGCTCCGCGTGCGCCGCCCCTAACAAATCCGCCGCCGCCTTCGTGCGCGCGTACGCCGACTGCGGCCGCAGCGGCGCACGCTCATCGAAGCCCGCCGCATCGACCCCCGCACTCCCGTACACGGCGGCACTCGTCACGAGCACCACGCGCGCCCCCGGCGCCTCGCGCCGCACCGCCTCCAGCACGGAGCGCGTTCCCAGCACGTTCACGCGAAACGCCCGCTCCGGCGCCGACTCCGCCTCGGGCACGTGCGAGATCGCCGCGAGGTGCACGATCGCATCCGGCCGCGCCGCGCCGACCGCATCGCGAACGCGCGCCGCATCCGTTACATCGAGCTCGCGATCGCTCGCGACGACCTCATCGCCGCGCGCCCCGAGCGCCGCCACCAGCCGCCTCCCAACGAACCCCGCCGCCCCGGTCACGAACACGCGCATCGCTCACTCCAACCCGCGCGACGAATCACGACACCTCCAAGCAAGGCGACTCTGCGCGCGCTGACGCTCCCTGCCTGACGCGCCGCCCAAGCGCCAGAACATCCTCGCAGTCGAAGCCACCCGCCAAGCATGTCGGCCGAGGCCGCAAGCGAAGCGCGCAGCAAACCGCGGAGTCTTCGACGCGGTTTGCGAAGTAAACAAGGAGAGCCGCGCGAGCTCGTTGCCCCAGCGAAGCCACTACGCCTCGGGCAACTCCTTACTCACTAACCCGCTCCACTTCGGCGCGCGCCGCTCCAGGAAGTGCGCGATGCCTTCGCGCGTGTCCGCGTGACCGCCGAGCTGTGCGAAGGGCGGACCTTCCGCGCGCATCATCGCGGGCGCGTCGAGCGCCATGCCCTGCCACAGCAGCTTCTTGCTGAGCGCGACGGCGAGCGGCGCTGCGAGCGCAAACTCGCGCGCCTTCTCGCGCGCGGCGGCGAGCACCTCGCCGGCGGGCAGGGCGCGCGATGCGAGGCCGAGCTCGGCGGCCTCGCGGCCCGAGAACTGGCGGCCGGTCAACAACAAGTCGGCCGCGCGCGAGAAGCCGATCACGCGCGGCAGCAGCGTGTGCGAGGCCAGCTCGGGCAGCACGCCGCGGCGCACGAAGGCGAACTGCAGCTTCGCGTCCTCCGCCACGTAGCGGATGTCGCACGTGAGGGGCAGCGTGATGCCGACGCCGATCGCGTGCCCGTTGATCGCGCACACGACGGGCTTGCGCACTTGGAACGGCCAGATCGCGGTGCGTGCCGGCGCGCCCGAGATCACGCCGCCCTCGCGCGGCTTGAACGTGTCGCCGCCGCCCGAGAGATCGGCGCCCGCGCAGAACGCGCGCCCGGCGCCGGTGATCACGACGGCGCGCACGTCGTCGTTCGCGTCGCATGCGCGCAGCGCGGCATCGAGCCCAGCGGCCATCGCCGGGTTCCACGCGTTCATCGCTTCGGGGCGATTCAGCGTGATCGTCGCGACGCCATCTTCGACGGCGAGCAGAACGGGGTCGGTCACGGCTGGGTCTCCTGTGCGACCGCGGCGGGCGCCGCTGCAGGCGTTGGCGCCGCGGGCGCGAGCGCAGTCTGGAAGAACGCGGTCAGCTTCTCGAACCACCGCACGCGGTTCTTCTCGTTCGCGAGCTCGTGCACTTCGCCCTCGAACTCGACGAGCTCGACGCTGCGCCCCGCCTTGCGTGCGACCTCGGCGTAGCGCTCCGAGTGGTCGAGGGTGACGCGCTCGTCGTGCTCCGAGTGGAGCAGCAGGACTGGCGCCGTGACGGACGCGGCGTACGTGATCGGCGAGAGCGCGCGCAGCTGCTCCTCTTTGATGCGCCGCGCGCCCATGATGCAGCGCGACCAGTCGGGCTCGACGCGCTCGCGATCGTCCTCTTCGAGCAGCTCCACGAGATCGGTCGGACCGCCGTGGCTCGCGGCAGCGCGGAACGTGGCGTTGCCGCGCGAAATCCCCATCAGCGCGGCGTAGCCGCCATAGCCGCGGCCGTAGATGCCGATGCGCGCGGCATCCGCGATGCCTTCCGCGACGAGCCACTTCGCGCCGTCCTCGAGATCGTCCTGCATCGCGGCGCCCCACTCGCCGAGGCCGGCGGAGCGGTGGTCGACGCCGTAGCCGGAGGAGCCGCGGTAGTTGGGCTCGAGCACGGCGAAGCCGCTGCGCGCGAGCCACTGCACGAGCGGATCGAAGCGCTGGTGAACGCGCTGATCGGGACCGTCGTGCACGATCACGATCGCGGGCGCGGGCTTGCTCGCGTCGAGCGGGCGCGTGAGATAAGCCGGGATCTCGTGCCCGTCCCGCGCGAAGTATCGGGTGGGCTCCATCGGCGCGAACTTCTCTTCCTCGAGCCGCCCCCGCTCGGACAGCTCGAGGCGCATCTCCTTTTTCGCGCGATCGAACAGGTAGTAGGCCGGCGGCCGCACGTCGCTCGACGCGCGCACGAGCGCGAGGCTGCGGTCCGCGCTCTCGGACACGTACTCGAGCGTGAGCCCCGGCAGCGCGCGCTTCATCTTCTCCAGCTCGGAGGCGAGCTTCTCGCCGAGCGCGTGGAGCTGCGGCGTGTCGTCCACGTAGCCCACCGCCACGAGCTTCTGCTGCGCCTCGTCGAACACGAGCGGCCCCGTCACGTCGAACTTCGGATGCGCGAACACCTCCTCCGCGATCGAGTCCGAGAGGCGCAGCAGCACGAGGGCTTGGCGGCCTTCGATCGGCGCCCACGCGTAGATCAGGTCGGGGTCATAGGAGTACGCCGCGAAGCGTGCGGTCGCTTCGAGCGGCGGGATGAACGTGGAGATCTCCTTGACCCGGCGCCCTTCGCGGCGGAACAACACGGTGCCGCCCTTGTCCGTGTCGCTCTCGCCGAGCTGCACTTCGCCGGCGTGGTTCGCGAACCAGCGCTGCACCTTTCGGTTGGGGGGCACGAGGGTGCGGAGGCGTCCCGTGTTGACGGTCATCGACTGCACCGTGGGCGCCTCGATGCGCCGCGAGACGAACCGCTCGGACTCATCGATCGAGACCAGCACGCGCCTGGGATCGGCGTCGAGCCAGTGAATGACATCGTCCTGAATGCGCGCGGGAAGATCCCAATCGCGCCCGAGGTGCCGGCGTCGCTCGCGCGTGCTGTCGAAGCTGTACACGTGCGTGACGCGGCCGGCGGGAATCTCCTTCGGCGGCGGCTGCGGCGGGATGTGATACCCGACGATCTGGCCGCGGCGGTTGAAGATCGGGGTCGGCGGCTCGGGATCGCGCTCGGGGACCTTCAGCAACGTGCGCGGCTGGAAGCGCTCGATCGAGACCAGCACGCGGTCGCCCTTGGTCCAGCGCAGCCACACCGGCCGGAAGCGCAGGGCGCCGATCACGCGCGTCGAAGCGTCGTCCCCGGACACCGCGCGCACCGCGACCGCCCGGGTGTCGTCGTCGCGGTAGACGATCGCCATCTGCTTTCCGTCGGGAGACAGCGCGGGCAGCGTCGCTCGCGGGTGACCGGCGAAGTCGGCGATGCCGATCGGCGCGGGCGGCGCCGGCGGTGGTGCAGGGGCCGGCGCGGGAGCTTCCGTCGCGGCCGGAGTGGGCGCGGGCGGAGCTTCCTCCGCGTGCGCGAACGCGCTGAGCAGGAAGAATTGCAGGGCGACTGCGCGCGTTCCCATGGCGCAAGTCTAGAACGCAGCGCGGCGGTTCGGGTTACGCGAAACGCAACTCGCGGTCGTTGACGCGGCTGCGGGCGCGCGTTCCAATCGCCGCGAGTTGGGGGGCGCGCATGATTCTCGGGGTCTCGGGCCTGAATGCGTCCGGCAAGGGCGAGGTGGTGGCGTACCTCACCGAGCGCTCGTTCTACGCGCACTCGCTCTCCGACGTGATACGCGCCGAGCTGAAGGCGCGCGGCCAGACCGAGACGCGCGAGCGCATGATCGAGCTCGGCCGCGAGCTGCGCGCGCGCGAAGGCTTGGGGGCGCTCGCGCTGCGGCTTGTCTCGCAGCTCCACGCCGATCGCAACTACGTGATCGACTCGATCCGCCACCCTGCCGAGGTCGCCGCGCTGCGCGCCTCGGGCCAGCGCTTCCGGCTGATCTGGGTGGAGGCGGAGGAGGAGCGCCGCTTCGAGCGCATGCGCGCGCGCGCGCGCGCCGGAGACCCCGCCACGCTCGCGGAGCTGCAACGCCTCGAGGGCCGCGAGCTCGGCAGCGCCGACCCGAGCGCGCAGCAGCTGCTCGCGGTGCGCGAGCTCGCGGACGACACGCTGCGCAACGACGGGAGCCTCGCCGAGCTGCACGAGCAGCTCGGCCGGCTTCTACGCGCGAACGCGAGCTTCGAGCGCCCCGACTGGGACACGTACTTCATGAACATCGGCCGCGTGGTCGCGACGCGCAGCAACTGCGTGAAGCGCAAGGTCGCGGCCGTGATCACGGTCGACCGCCGCATCATCGCGACCGGCTACAACGGCACGCCGCGCGGCGTCACCAACTGCAACGAAGGCGGTTGCCCGCGCTGCAACGCGTTCGGCCGCGCCGGCGCCGATCTCGGGGAGTGCCTGTGCTCGCACGCGGAGGAGAACGCGATCACGCAGAGCGCCTACCACGGCGTCTCGGTGCGCGGCTCGACGATCTACTCGACGTTCTGCCCGTGCCTGATGTGCACCAAGATGATCATCAACGCCGGCATCGCCGAGGTCGTGTTCAGCGCGGAGTACCCGCTGGGAGACATCTCGCTGCGGCTCCTGCGGGAAGCGGGCGTGAAGGTGAGGCAGCTGGGTGGAGAGGCCTGAATTCCTGCGGAGCCCGCCGCGCCTGATCGCGCCGGGCACCTTGCCCGCGAGTTTCCACTCAGATAGAAGAGCCCAGCTTCCGCGTCGGCCGTTCAGGAAAGGCGCGGCGGAGATCCGACGCCGATGACCTGCAGACTGCTGCGCGCCCTCTCGATCGCCCTCGCCGCGACTGCGCTCGCGCTCGCCGCGAGCGCCCAGGAAGTCGCCCGCGTGGCGGTGCTGCCGGTGGTGATCCACTCCATCGAGGAATCGGCGTATCTCCGCGCGGGCATTTCGGAAATGCTCACCTCGCGGCTCAGCCAGCAAGCCGGCGTCTCGGCGCTGCGCGTCGACGATGCGAGCGCCGCGACCGCGGACGCGGACGCCGCGCGGACCGCGGGCCGCGCCGCCGGCGCGAGCTGGGTCGTGTACGGCTCCTTCACGCGCTTCGGCGAGGGCGCGAGCCTCGACCTGCGCTGCATCCCCGTCGAGTCCGCCGGCAGCGCAGGGCCGCGCTCGGTCTTCGTGCACGCGGGCGCTCTCAGCGAGCTGATCCCGCGGCTCGACAACGTGGTGACGCGCATGGGCGCGCACATTCGCGGCGGCGCAGCGGCGGCGAACGCCGCACTGCCGGTCGCGCCCACGGTCGACGTTCAGGCAGAGCTTGCGGCGCTGAAGTCGCGCATCGAGGCGCTCGAAGCGCGCGGCGCGACTGCGACGGCGGGGAGCCCGAGCACGAATTAGGTTTCTCTTGGGGCGGTGTAGCTCAGTCGGTAGAGCAGCGGTTTCATAAGCCGCGTGTCCCCGGTTCGAGTCCGGGCACCGCCACCAGTTCGTTGCGAGCTCCGCCCGCTTGGCGGGCTGCGCGCGGCCTGAGCGGCTTCGCCGCTCGGGCCGCTTGCGGGAGGCAGAGCGCCACCGAGTTGAGCGCGATCTGCGGTGGCGCTTGGGGGCGGGGTGCGTTGCCGCTCAGCTCGGCGCGGTCGATCAGCCCTCGGTCGCGCCTAACAACTTGAACTTCTGCACTTTGCCGCTGGCCGTGCGGGGCAGCTCGTTCACCTGCACGAAGCTGCGCGGCACCTTGAACGTGGCGAGGCGTTCGCGGCCCCAGATGATGAGGGCTTGCTCGTCGAGCTTCGCGCCGCTGCGGAGCGCGACGTAGGCGCGGCCGACTTCGCCCCACTTCGCGTCGGGGATGCCGACCACGGCGATCTCGACGATGTCGGAGTGCGCTTCGTACGTGGCTTCGACTTGGCGCGGGTACACGTTCTCGCCGCCGCTGATGAACATGTCCTTCGAGCGGCCGGTGAGCGTGACGAAGCCTTCGGCGTCGAAGGCGCCGAGGTCGCCGGTCACGAGCCAGCCGCCCGCGCGAAGGGTCTCCGCGCTGGCCTCGGGGCGCTCCCAGTAGCCGAGCATCGTGATGGGGCCGCGCACGACGATCTCGCCGGTCTCGCCCGGCGCGCAGTCGCGCCAGGAGTCCGGCGCGAGGGCGAGCGTCTCGCTGCGCACGATGCGCAGCTCGGCGTGCAGCACGGGGCGGCCCACGCTGCCGGCTTTGCGCGTGGCGTCCTGCGCGTCGAGGCAGCACAGGATCGAGGTCTCGGTTTGCCCGAAGCCTTGCTTCAGCACGAGGCCACGGCGCTCGAAGGCGTGGATCTGCTCGACGGGGATCGCGGCGCCCGCGGTGAAGAGGAAGCGCAGCGAGGACACGTCGGGCTCGTCGCGGTCGAAGGCTTCGCCGAGCGCGCGGAACATCGTGGGCACGCCGCCCATCAGCGTGACGCGCTCGCGCGCGACGCTGCGCCAGGTGTCGGCCGCGTCGAAGTGGCCTTGCAGGATCACGCTCGCGCCGGCGTAGAGCGCGGGCAGCGAGAGGATCTTCAGGCCGAAGGAGTGGAAGAGCGGGACGGCGACGAGCACGACGTCGCGGCGCGTGAGCTCGAAGAAGAGCTGGGCGTTGAGGCAATTGAAGAGCGTCTTGCGCTGCGGGAGGAGCGCGCCCTTCGGCACGCCGGTCGTGCCCGACGTGTACATGAGGATCATCGCGTCCTCGGGCGAGGCCTCCGCGATCTCCGCGTGCGGCGCCGCGCTCGCGAGCGCGTGCTCGTAGGCGTCGTCGTCGCCGCCGACCGGCATCGCGAGCGCGCAGGCGATGCCGCTCTGGGCGAGCGCGGCCTTTGCGCCCGCTGCGAGTGACGCCTCGTACGCGAACACGCGCGGCCGGCAGTCGCCGAGCAGCTGCGCGACTTCGGGCGGCGCGAGGCGCGAGTTCAGCGGCGCCGCGATTGCGCCGAGCCGGGCGCACGCGAACACCAGCTCGAGCGTGGCGCTGCGATTGCCGAGCAGCAGCGCCACGCGCTCGCCGCGCGCGACACCTGCCGCCGCGAGCACGCCTGCAGCGCGCTGGATGCGCTCCTCGAACCCGGCGTAGTCGAGCCGCCGCCACGGGTCCGCAACCGCGAGCTGCCGCGGCTGCGAGCGCGCGCGCTCCGCGATCCAGCGCGCGCAGTTGTGGGCGCGCGAGCGCGAGCTGTCGGATTGCGTCATGGCGCGCGCGTTCTGCTGGACCCGAACCGCGAAGTCAAGCGGCCCGGCCTCGCCTTGCGCCCTTCGCCCCCGCAAACGCGGCGGCGCGCGGTCTATCGTGATCGCACACGCAGCGAGGTCCACGCATGAACCTTCTCGGAGAGCCGGCCTTCGTCGGCCGCCACTGCGGCTCGAACAGCTACGACATCACGCCCGAGGTCGTCGCGCTTTACGCGGACGCCCTCGACGACCACAGCCCGCTCTACGCGAAGTGGGCGCCGCCGCTGCTGCACCACAGCGAGTGTTACAAGCACGTGGGCCAGTGGTACCTGAAGAACCTGTTCGGAAATTTGCACGGGCGGCAGGACTGGGAGCTGTTCGCGCCGATTCCTATTGGGGCGCGCGTGCGCACGCGCAGCACCATCGTCGAGCGCTACGCGAAGCGCGGGCGCGACTACGTCGTGAACGAGACCGACGTGCTGGACGCGAGCACGCTCGAGCTCTACGTGCGCGGACGCACGCACCAGTCGTTCCTGCCGCCGAAGCAAGAGAAGCCCGCGAGCGGCGCGTTCGTCGTGGACGAGAAGACCGCGCAGGCGAAGGAGCCGCGCGCGGCCTTTCCCACCGCGACCGGCGTCGACCTGACGAGCGTGACCAAGCGCATCGATCAGCGCCGCTGCTGGATGTTCTCTGGGCCGGGCGCGAACTATCACACCGACCGCGAGCAGGCGAAGAAGCTCGGCTTCCCGAACATCGTCGTGCAGGGAATGATGACGACGTGCTTTGCCGCGCAGGTCATGCTCGATCGCTTCGGCGAGGGCTTCCTGCGCGGCGGAAAGATGTCGCTCAAGCTGACCAACGTGGTGTGGGTGGACGAGACGCTCACCGCGTACGGGCGCGAGGCGGGGCGCACTGCGGAGGGCACCCGCACGCGCGTGCACTGCGAGGTGTGGGTGGACAAGCAGGACGGCACGCGCGTGCTGCTCGGCGAGGCGAGTGCGCTCGAGTAGGCGCGCCACGCGGGCCGCGGCGAGCGAGGTGCTCGACGCGCTCGCAGCGTCCTGCGACGCGCTCGCGCTGCGGGGCGCGCGCGTGCTCGTCGCGATCTCGGGCGGCGTCGACTCGTGCACGCTCTTGCGCGCACTGGCTGAGATCGCGGCGCAGCGCGGACTCGCGCTCGCCGCGGGGCACGTGAACCACGGCCTGCGCGGCGCGGAGTCGGACGCGGACGAGGCCTGCGCGGCGGATCTCGCGAAGCACCTCGGCGTCGCGTTCGCGGCGAGGTCGGTCGCGCCGCGTGCGCTGCGCGAAGGAGTCGCCTCGCGCGCGCGGCCCACGCTGCAGGAGGCCGCGCGCAAGCTGCGCCACGCCGCGCTGCGCGAGATCGCGAGCGAGCTGCGCTGCGACGTCATCGCGACGGCGCACACACTCGACGACCAAGCCGAGACCGTGCTGATGCGCCTCTTCCGCGGCGCGAGCCCGGCGGGCATGGGCGGCATTCCCGAGCGCAGTGCGGACGGACTCGTCGTGCGCCCGCTGCTCGGCGTCTCGCGTGCGCAGATCGAACGCGCCGCGAGCGAGTGGGGTCTCTCCTGGCGCGAGGACGGGAGCAATCGTGATCCGCACTACGCGCGCGGGCGGCTGCGCACCAGCGGGCTCTCGCAGACGGCGGCGCAGCTGAATCCCGAATGGCTCAGGGCCGTCGGCCAAATGGCCGAAGCGCAGCGGAAGGAGTCGGAGTGGATCGACGAGCAAGTTGCGCGCGAAGCAGAGCGCCTGATCGCGCGAGGCGACACCGCGCTCTCGATCGAGCGCGCGGGCCTGCGGGCGTTGCCCGATGCGCTGGCGCGGCGGCTCGTGCGCGAGGCGCTGCGTGCGCTGGGCGGCGCGCGCGATGTCTCGCGCGCACAGATCGAGCGCTCGCTCTCTTTCGCACGCGCAGCGCGTCCGGGCGCGCGGCTCACGCTGCCGCTCGGCCTGTGCCTGCGTGCCGAGCGCGAGCGCTGCTGGCTCGAGCGCTCAGGCAGCCGCGACTCGCGCTGCTAGTCTCGCTCAATTCTTCGGCTTTTCGACACGCGCCCGGCGCTCTGCGCCACTCACTCCACGCTTAGGGAGCGGCGGTGAACCAACAGATCTTCAAGAACATGGTGCTGTGGGTCGGCATTCTGCTGGTCGTGATCCTCTTGTTCGCGGTCGTGAACAAGCGCGAAGAGGTTCCCGCAGAGAAGACCTACAGCCAGCTGGTCGAGGCGCTGCGGCACGGACAGGTGACCGAGCTCGTGATCGAGGACGGCCACGTCACGGGCAAGGACTCGGACGCGAAGAAATTCCAGTCGTACTACAGCGAGGCCGCGGGCGAGCGCTTCTTCAGCGAGGTGGAGGCCGCGCGCGAGCGCGACCCGAACCTGCGCGTCGAGATGAAGCCGAAGGCCGAGGCGTCCGCGTGGCAGCAGATGCTGTTCGCGTGGGGCCTGCCGCTGCTGCTGATCATCGGGTTCTGGGTGTTCATGGCGCGGCAGATGCAGGCGGGCGGCGGCAAGGCGATGAGCTTCGGCAAGTCGCGCGCGCGCCTGCTCACCGAGAACCAGACGCGCATCACGTTCGAAGACGTGGCGGGCGTCGAAGAGTCGAAAGTCGAGCTGGAAGAGATCATCGCGTTCCTGCGCGACCCGAAGAAGTTCACGCGGCTCGGTGGGCGCATTCCGAAGGGAGTGCTGCTCGTGGGCCCGCCCGGCACCGGCAAGACGCTGCTCGCGCGCGCGGTCGCGGGCGAAGCGGGCGTGCCGTTCTTCTCGATCTCGGGGTCGGACTTCGTCGAGATGTTCGTGGGCGTCGGCGCGTCGCGCGTGCGCGATCTCTTCATGCAGGGCAAGAAGCACGCGCCCTGCATCATCTTCATCGACGAGATCGACGCCGTGGGCCGGCACCGCGGCGCGGGCCTCGGCGGTGGGCACGACGAGCGCGAGCAGACGCTGAACCAGCTGCTCGTCGAGATGGATGGCTTCGAGTCGAACGAGGGCGTGATCCTGATCTCGGCGACCAATCGCCCCGACGTGCTCGATCCCGCCTTGTTGCGACCGGGCCGCTTCGACCGCCGCGTGGTCGTGCCGCGGCCCGACCTGCGCGGGCGGCTCGCGATCTTGCGCGTTCACACGCGCAAGGTCCCGCTCTCGGACGACGTCGATCTCGAGGTGCTCTCGCGCGGTACGCCCGGGTTCGTGGGCGCGGACCTGCAGAACCTCGTGAACGAGGCTGCGCTGCTCGCCGCGCGCCGCGAAGCGAACCGCGTCGCGATGGCCGACTTTGAGAAGGCGAAGGACAAAGTGCTGATGGGCGCGGAGCGCCGCAGCATGATCATGAGCGACGAGGAGAAGCGGACGACGGCGTATCACGAGGCCGGCCACGCGCTCGTCGCGCTGCTCACCGAGCACAGCGATCCGGTGCACAAGGTCACGATCATCCCGCGCGGAATGGCGCTCGGCCTCACGCAGACGCTGCCCGAAGAGGACCGCCACTCGTACACGCGCGATCAGATGGTCGCGATCATCAAGTACGCGATGGGCGGCCGCGCCGCGGAAGAGCTGGTGTTCTCGCACTTCTCGACCGGCGCCGCGAACGACCTTCAGCGCTCGACGCGACTCGCGCGCGACATGATCTGCACCTACGGCATGAGCGACGCGATCGGGCCCGTCTCGTTCGACGACGAGAGCGGCGACGTCTTCCTCGGGCGCGACTACATGACGCGCAAGAACTACAGCGAGAAGACCGCCGAGCTGATCGACGACGAGGTGAAGCGCCTGCTCACCACGCTTTACGACGAGGCGAAGCACATTCTCGCTTCGAACCGCGAGCGGCTCGATCGCATCGCCGAGGCGCTGCTCGAGCGCGAGACGCTCGAGACGAGCGATCTCACCAAGCTGATCGCGGGCGAGTCGCTGCCGCCCTTGCCGCCGCCGACGGGCGGCGCTGTCGCGACCGCGAAGCCGCCGAAGCCCGCGCGCACGCGCGAGGCGTCGCCGGTGCGAGGCGGGGATCTTCCGGATCCGGAGCCGATCGCGGGATAGCAGGGCGCGCAGCGAGGCGAAGCCGAGCGGAGATCGAACAGTGGCCTCGAAGTCCGCAAAACCTGAGAGCCACGAGCGCGAGCGTCCCTCGTCGACCGGGCGCACCACCGAGCTGTTCCATCGCGACCGCGTGACGATTCTCGGCGTGCTCAACGTCACGCCCGACTCGTTCTCCGATGGCGGGCGCTTCGCGGACCTCGCTGCCGCTCTCGCCGGGGCCCGCGCACAGCTCGCGGCCGGCGCGCACGTCCTCGACGTGGGTGGCGAGTCGACGCGGCCGGGCGCGCAGCCCGTAACAACCGTGGAAGAGATCGCGCGCACGCGGCCCGTGGTCGAGGCGCTCGCGAAGGAGCTCGGCGCGCCGATCTCGATCGACACGCGGCGCGCAGAGGTCGCAGAGGCTGCGCTCGACGCGGGCGCCTGCATCGTGAACGACGTGAGCGGCGGCGCCGACGCCGCGCTGCTGCGCGTCGCGGCGCAGCGAGGCGCGCTCGTGATCCTCGGGCACCTGCGCGGGCAGCCCGCGACGATGATGCGCGACATCGCGTTCGGGGACGTCGTCGCCGAAGTGGGAGACGAGCTCGCCGCCGCGATCGCGCGCGCCGAGGCCGCGGGGATCGCGCGCGAGCGCATCGTCGCGGACCCCGGCATCGGCTTCGGCAAGCGCACCGCGCACAACCTCGCGTTGCTCGCGAACGTCGAGCGGTTCCGCGCGCGGCTCGGCGTCCCCATTCTCGTCGGGCCCTCGCGCAAGGCGTTCCTCGGCGAGCTGACGAGCGAGCCGGTTCCCGCCCGCCGCGATCTCTCGACGCACGCTGCGTGCGCCGTCGCGGTGTTCGCCGGCGCCGACGCAGTGCGCGTGCACGATGTCGCCGGCGCACGCATCGCCGCGCAGGTCGCGCTCGCGCTGCGGGAGGCGCGACGATGATCGAGGCGCTGCGCGATCTCGTGATGGGGCAGCTCGCCGAGCTGCGCGCCTTCCTCGAGACGAGCTACGAGCCGGTGCGCGACACGCTCGACATCGTGCTCGTGGCGCTCGCCATCTACTGGGTGCTGATCCTCATCCGCGGCACACGCGCGATGCAGGTGCTCGCGGGCCTCGGCCTCTTGATGGGCGTGCGCGTGCTCGCCGACGCCGCCGAGCTGAACACGGTGACGTGGCTGCTCGACAACTTCGTCGGCGCCGCGGTGCTGATCGTCGTGATCCTGTTCCAGAACGACATCCGCCGCGCGCTCGCGCGGGTCGGGCGCGGGCTCTCGCCGCGCTTCGCGGAGCGCGAGGAGTCGCGGGTGGTCGAGGAGGTGGTGCGCGCGTGCGCCGAGCTCGTGCGGCGGCGCATCGGCGGGCTGGTCGTGTTCGAGCGCGAGACCCGCCTCGAAGACTTGATGGAAGGCGGTAGCCCGCTCGACGCCGCGGTCTCGAAGGACCTCGTCGTCTCGCTCTTTCTCCCCACCTCGCCCCTGCACGACGGCGCGGTCGTGATCTCGCACGGCCGCATCTCGCACGCGAGCTGCATTCTTCCGCTCACGCTTCGCACCGAGCTGCCGGAAGGCGTCGGCACGCGACACCGCGCGGCGCTCGGCATCACCGAAGAGAGCGACGCGATTGCGGTGGTGGTGAGCGAGGAGACTTCCGCGATCTCGCTCGCGCAAGGCGGCGAGCTCGTCACGCAGATCGATCCAGCGCGCCTGCGCGTCGCGCTGTGGGACGCCTTCGCGCGCGGACCCGAGGAGCGCGAAGAGAAGCCGGACGACGCCGAGGGCGAGTCCGAAACGCGGACGGCGCGCCCGTGACGCGCCTCATCGACGTTCGCCTCGCCGCGCTCGCGCTGTTCATGGCCATGTTGTTGTGGGGCTTCTCGCAGAGCACGGCCACGCAAGAGCGCGGCTTCGACATCCCCGTCGTGGCTGCACAGATTCCCGACGACTTGATCCTCACGGCGCGGTCCTCGGACGCCGTCGACATCCGCGTGCGCGGCAGTCGCGTGGCGCTGCGCAACGTGCCGCCGGATCTCGAGTACTCGGTCAATCTGAGCGAAGCGAAGGCCGGCGTGATCGCGAAGGAAGTCGACCTCACGCAATTCGACGTCGGCCGCGGCGCGCAGATCGTGAGCCGCTCGCCGACGCAGCTCGAGTTCACGCTCGAGCCGCGCATCTCGCGGCGCATGACGGTGCGGGCGAACGTGGCCGGCAAGCCCGCCGATGGCTTCGTGTTGGGCGAGGTCGCGGTAACGCCGCGGCGCGTGCTGGTGACCGGCGCAGAGTCCGAAGTGCTCCGGTTGGGCGAGGTGCTGACCGAAATGATCGACGTGTCGGGAGCGACCGCGTCGTTCGAGCGAGCCGTCAGCGCAGCGGCGCTCGGTCAGAACGCATGGATCGAGCCCAAGCAGGAGCTGAAAGTGCGCGTCGAGATTCTGCCGGCTCCGCCGCACGAGCCCGAGCCGCCCGCGACCCGGAGAAGGAATCGATGAGCGAGCGACTGTTCGGCACGGACGGCGTGCGCGGGACTGCGAACGTGCACCCGATGACCGCCGAGTTGGCACTGCAGCTCGGGCAGGCCGTCGCGCACGTCTTCCGGGGCGGCAGCGGCAAGCACCGCATCGTGATCGGCAAGGACACGCGCCTCTCGGGCTACATGTTCGAGGACGCCCTCGCCGCGGGCATTTGCTCGATGGGCGTGAACGTGATTCAGGTCGGCCCGATCCCGACGCCGGCGATGGCGTTCCTCACGGCGGACATGCGCTGCGACGCGGGCGTGATGATCTCGGCCTCGCACAATCCGTTTCACGACAACGGGATCAAGTTCTTCGCGCACGACGGCTTCAAGCTGCCCGACGAGGTCGAGGATCAGATCGAGCGCTTGATCACGAGCGGCGATCTCGCGCGGCTGCGCGCGGCGCCCGATCGCATCGGCCAGGCGCGCCGCATCGAGGACGCGCAGGGCCGCTACGTCGTGATGCTGAAGAAGACGTTTCCGCTCGAGCTGCGCCTCGACGGGCTGCGCGTCGTGCTCGACTGCGCGAACGGCGCGGCCTACCGCGTCGGCCCGACCGTGCTCGAGGAGTTGGGAGCGGAGCTGTTCACGATCGGCGTGGAGCCGAACGGGCGCAACATCAACGACGGTGTGGGCTCGCAGCATCCCGAGAAGCTGATCGAGAAAGTGCGCGAGCTGCGCGCCGACATCGGCATCGCGGTCGACGGCGACGCTGACCGCGTCGTGCTCGTGTGCGAGAAGGGCCGCGTGGTCGACGGCGACGCGATGCTCGCGCTGTGCGCGCGCGACCTCGCCGAGCGCGGCGGCCTCGCGGGCCGCGCGGTGGTCGCGACCGTGATGAGCAACCTCGGCCTCGAGCGCGCGCTGGCCGAGATCGGCGTCGATCTCGTGCGCACGCAGGTCGGCGACCGCTACGTGGTCGAGGAGATGCGCCGCCACGGGTACAACCTCGGCGGCGAACAGTCCGGCCACGTGATCTTCCTCGACCACAACCGCACCGGCGACGGGCTGCTCACCGCGCTGCAGGTGCTCGCGATCATGAAGCGCAAGAATCGCCCGCTCTCGGAGCTTGCCAGTGGCATCGAGCGCTTCCCGCAAGTGCTCGTCAACGTGGCGGTGGCGCAGAAGCGACCGCTCGATTCGCTGCCCGAGTTCACGCGCCAGCTGCGCCAGGTCGAGCAGGCGCTTGGCGACCGTGGGCGCGTGCTGATCCGCTACTCCGGCACCGAGGCGAAAGCGCGCGTGATGGTCGAGGGCGAGAACGAGGCGCACGTCAGCGCGCTCGCGAACGAGCTCGCCGACGCCCTGAAGCGGGCGCTCGCCGCCGCGACCGGCTGAAGCCCGCAGCGCCGCAAGCGGGCGGGCGCTGCCCAGAGGCCCGCGCAGCTGCGGAACTTCGCGCTTCCGGCCGTTCACTCCGCTACGGGTCTCGCATGCTCACCTACCGCTGGCCCCTCGCGACCGCCGCCGAGATGCGCGCGCTCGATCGCCACACGATCGACGTGCTCGGCGTGCCCGGCGAAGTGCTGATGGAGAGCGCGGGCCAGGCGATCGCGGCGCAGGCGCTGCGGCTGCTCGGCCGTGGCGGCGAGGTCTGGTGTTACTGCGGCGCGGGGAACAATGGCGGCGACGGCTTCGTCGTCGCGCGGCTGCTGCATCTGCGCGGCGTGGCAGTCCGGATCGCGCAAGTGGGGGACGGCGCGCGCTTCACGCCCGAGGCTGCGGCGAACTTCGCGCGTGCCGAGCGCGCGGGCGTCCCGCTCGTGAAGCCGAGCGCAGCGCCGCCGCGCGGCAGCGTGCTGGTCGACGCGATCTTCGGCACCGGCCTCGCACGCGAGGTCGCAGGCGCCGCCGCCCGCGCGATCCGGCGCATCAACGCGAGCCGGCCGCAGTGCAAAGTGCTCGCGGTCGACGTGCCTTCGGGCGTCGAGGCGGATGGCGGCCAGGTGTTAGGGGCAGCGGTCGAGGCGGACGTCACGGTGTGTCTCGGTCTCCCGAAGCTCGGGCTCACGCAGGAGCCGGCGCGGTCTCTCGCGGGCGAGATCGTGGTGGCCCGCATCGGCATCGTGGATGCGGCGCCCGGCGTCGCGCCGCGCGCGGAAGGCTGGACGCGCGTCGCCGCGTCGCGCGCGCTGCCGAAGCGACCGCGCGGGGGGCACAAGGGCACGTTCGGACACGTGCTGATCGCGGGCGGCTCCACCGGCAAGGCCGGCGCGGCCGCTCTCGCAGCGCGCGGCGCGGCGCGCGGCGGAGCAGGGCTCGTGACGGTCGCGTGCCCACGCTCGCAGAGCGCGATCTTGCAGCGCGCGAGCCTCGAGGCGATGACGGCGCCGCTGGCCGAGTCGAAGCACGGCACGTTCGCGCGCGACGCCGAGCAGGCGCTCAGCGCGCTCGCGCGCGAGCGGAGCGCGCTCGTGCTCGGCCCGGGCTGCGGGCGCGACGCCGAGACGCGCGCCGCGCTGCGCGCCTTCGCCCTCGCCGCGCCCGGGCCGCTCGTGCTCGACGCGGACGGCCTCGTCGCGTTCGAGGGGCACGTCGAGGCGCTGCAGGCGCGCAGGGCGCCGACCGTCCTCACGCCGCATCCCGGCGAGGCGGGGATGCTGCTCGGCCTCACGCCGAAGCAGATCAACTCGTCGCGGCCGCTGCACGCGCGCGCGCTCGCCGAGCGCACCCGCGCGATCGTGGTGCTGAAGGGCGCGGGCACCGTGATCGCGGAGCCGAGCGGGCGCATCGCGGTGAATCCCACCGGCGGCCCGGTGTTGGGGACGGGCGGCACCGGCGATGTGCTTGCGGGCCTCACGGGCGCGCTGCTCGCGCAGAAGGTGGCCGCGTTCGAGGCAGCGACGCTCGCCGCATTCGTGCACGGCGCGGCGGGAGATCTCGTGGCGTCGCGTCGCGGCAGCCGCGGCGCGCTGGCCAGCGAGATCGCCGACTCGATTCCCGAGGTGATGCGCGCGCTCGCCGAGAAGGAGCCTCAGATCGGAGCGGGCGATGCGATTCGTTTCCCAGAGCCCCGCTGACACGCGCAGCCTCGCGGCTGGCCTCGGCGGCGCGTGCGACGAAGACGGAGGCGTGATCTCGCTGACCGGCCCGATCGGTGCCGGCAAGACCCTCTTCGTGAAAGCGCTCGCGGGCGCGCTCGGCATCGAGGAGCGCGCCGTCGCGAGCCCGACCTTCGTGATCGCGGGCGAGTACCCGACTGCGCGCGCCGGCGCGCCGTGGCGGCTCGTGCACGTCGATTTCTACCGCGTCGAGAGCGAGGGTGAGCTCGAAGCCGCGGGGCTGCTCGACTGGCTCGAGGCAGGCACGCTGCTCGTCGCCGAGTGGGGCGAGCGATTCCTCACCGCACTTCCTGCGGACCGGCTGGAAATTCGCATTGCGAGAGGCGAAGCTGCCGAGTCCCGAATTTTGGAGGCCGCCGCGCTCGGACCGCGCTCGCAGGCACTCCTCGCGCGCTGGAGCAAGCGATGGCCCTGATAGTCCAGAAGTTTGGCGGCACGAGCGTCGCCGATGTCGCGCGCATCCAGAACGTGGCGCGGCGCGTCGTGCGCACGCTCGAGGCCGGCAATCAGGTGGCGGTCGTCGTGTCGGCGATGGCGGGCGAGACGAACTCGCTCGTCGCGCTCGCGAAACAGGTCGGCGGCGATCACCCGGATCCGCGCGAGTACGACGCGCTCACGTCGATCGGAGAGTCGAAGACGATCGCGCTGCTGGCGATGGCGATTCATCAGCTCGGCCACAAGGCGCGCAGCTTCACGGGCACGCAGATGGGCATGCTCACGGACTCGAGCTTCACGCGCGCGCGCATCCAGAACATCGACACGGCCAAGATCGGTGCGGTGCTGAACGAGGGCGGCGTCGCGGTGCTCGCTGGCTTCCAGGGCGTCGATGATGCGGGCAACGTGACGACGCTCGGCCGCGGTGGCTCGGACACGTCGGCGGTGGCGATCGCGGCCGCGGTGAAGGCCGACGTGTGTGAGATCTACACCGACGTCGACGGCGTCTACACGACGGACCCGAACCTCGTGCCCGCGGCGAAGAAGCTGAATCGCATCTCCTTCGAGGAGATGCTCGAGATGGCGAGCCTCGGCGCGAAGGTGCTGCAGATTCGCTCGGTCAAGTTCGCGATGCAGTTCGGCGTGCCGTTGTGCGTGCGCTCGTCGTTCGACGACAGCGAAGGCACCTGGGTGGTGCGCGAGGAGGACGTGGTGGAACGGCTCGTAGTTTCGGGAGTCACGTACAACCGCGGCGAGGCGAAGATTCGCGTGATCGGCGTGAAGGATTCCCCCGGCGTAGCCGCGAAGCTGTTCGGCGCGATCGCCGACAACGGCATCGTCGTCGACATGATCGTGCAGAACGCCTCGGCCGACGGCACGACCGACATGACCTTCACCGTCCCGCGCGACGACTTCGCGCGCGCGAAGGCGATCGCCGAGCAGATCGCGCCGCAGGTGGGCGCGTCGCACGTGGAGGGCGACAAGTCGATCGCGAAGGTATCGGTCGTTGGCCTCGGCATGAAGGACCACGCGGGCGTCGCGGCGCAGATGTTCCGTGTGCTCGCGAGCGAGGGCATCAACATCCAGATGATTGGGACGAGCGAGATCAAGATCTCGGTCGTGGTTGAAGAGAAGTACACCGAGCTCGCCGTGCGCGCGCTGCACGCCGCGTTCGTGGAAGCGGGCGCGGAGGCGCCGCGCGCCGAGGCCTGAGCAGTCGCGACTCCCTGTCTCGCGAGGTGCGGGATGCTGCAACACGGCCGAGTCCTCGCTCTCGCGGGTGCGCTGCTCGCCGTGCGTGCGCTACTCGACGCGGAAGTCAGCTCGAGCCCGCCCGAAGCTCGCTCCGCGCCCACGCACGGAGCAGCGCGCCTGCTGTACGGCGAGCGCCTCGATGCGAATCGGGAGCCCTCCGAGGTGCTCGCGCTGCTGCCGGGGCTCGGACCCGTTCGCGCACAGGCGCTGGTGGACGCTCGTCCGCTTTGCTCGCTCGCGGAGGTCGATCGCGTGGCGGGAATCGGTCCTGTGACGCTGCGTACACTCGCGGGGCAGCTGGCTTTCCCCGACTTGCCGCGCGGATGCGAGCACGAGTTGCGGGTGCAGAGCCATTGATCCCTCGAAACTCTGCGGGTTAAGTTGCGCCGCACCGCGTTTCCGCGGAATGAGGAGTTTCTCTCGATGACTCGAAAATCCGGCTCTCGCTCGCTGGTCGTTGCGCTCGTCGCGTTCGTCGCGCTGAGCACTGGTTGCGCCAGCGTCACCCCGAAGACCTGCGCGCTGGTCGGTGCGCTGGCTGGTGGCGCAGGCGGCGCCACTTACGGCACGAACAACGACAAGGGCCACGACATCGACTCGGGCATCGGCTATGGCGTCGCGATCGGCGCTGCGGCCGGCACCGCGGCCTACTTCGTGTGCAAGGCGCTCGGCGTCGGCGAAGGTGCTGCCGAGCCTGCCCCGCGCGCGGCCGAGCCGGCGCCCGCTCCCGAGCCCGCTCCGGCTCCGGCGGAAGAGCCCGCACCGGCGCCGCAAGCGCAGCGCATCGTTCTGCGCGGCGTGAACTTCGACCTCGACAAGTCGGACATCCGCGCGGACGCGTCGGTGATTCTCGACGAGGCGGCGAGCCAGCTCGGTCAGGCGCCGAGCACGCGCGTGAGCGTCGAGGGCCACACCGATTCGAGCGGCAGCGACGCGTACAACCAGTCCCTGTCCGAGCGCCGCGCGGCTTCCGTGCGCGACTACCTCGCGAACAAGGGCGTGGACGCGGGCCGGCTCTCGACCGCCGGCTACGGCGAGTCACAGCCGGTGGCTGACAACGCGACGGCCGATGGCCGCGCGCTGAACCGCCGCGTCGAGCTGAAGGTCCAGGAGTAATCCCGGGGCCGTTCGCACGTCTCCGCGACTTCGTCGCGGAGAACCTCTGGAATCCGGAGCCACTCGAGCCCAAGCCGCTCGGGTGGCTCCGGTCTGTTTTTCAGCTCGTGGTCCTGATCGGCGAAGGCTTCGTTCGCGACGCGCTGCTGCTGCGCGCCAACTCGCTCGCGTACCTGACGCTGCTCTCCATCGTGCCGTTGCTCGCGCTCGGCGTCGCGCTCGTCGACCTCGTGGGTAGCGGGAAGGAGGTCGCGGAGCAGCTGCTCGACCTTCTCGCCGTCGCGCCTGAAGCGAAGCTGAACTTTCTCGCTCGCGTGGAGAGCTTCAACTTCAAGACGCTCGGCGGCGTCGCGAGCGGCGTGCTGCTGGCGACGATGGTGCTCGCCGTCGGGCGCGTCGAGCACGCGCTGAACGCGCTGTGGGGCGTGACGGAGCGGCGCCCGTGGTCGCGGCGGATTCCCGACTACCTGGCGGTGATCGTCGTGACGCCGCTGTTCGTGGGCGTCGCGGTGTCGCTGCGCGCATCTTTCGAGAGTCAAACCCTCGTGCAGAAGGCGCTCGAGTTTCCGCTGCTCGAGCTCTTCTATCGCTTCGGCCTGCGCTGGGCGCCGCTGCTCTTGATCACCGCCGCGTTCGGCTTCCTCTACTGGTTCTTGCCGAACACGCGCGTGCGAAAACGCTCCGCGCTGTTCGGTGCGGTGGTCGGCGCGGTGCTCTTCAACGCGGCGCAGGTCGCGTACGTGCACCTCACCCTCGGCGCGAAGGAGCGGATGGACGAAGCCTTCGCCGCCTCGGCCTGGGTCGTGATGTTCTTGATCTGGGTCTACATTTCGTGGGCGATCGTGTTGTTGGGAGCCGAGGCCGCCTACGCGCACCAGACGCTCTCGCTCTACCGGCGCGAAGTGCGCGGCAAGAGCGCAGGGCCGGCGGCGCGCGAGACGATCGGCCTCGCGATCGCGCTGTGCTGCGCGCGCGCATTCCGCGACCGCGCGCAGCCTTGGCACCCCGACGCACTCTCGGACGCGCTCGACATCCCGCTGCGCACCGTGCGCGACATCCTGCGCGCGCTCGAAGAGGCCAACATCGTGGCCCCGTGTGGCGGTGAGTCGGCGGGCTGCTTCCAAATGGCGCGCCCGATCGAGCAGGTGCGCGTCGCCGACGTGCTGATCGCGCTGCGTGGCGCCGCCACGGTGCCGCTCGGCGTCGCGGATCTCTCGCGCACGGTGAACGGCGTGATCGCCGACGTCGAGCGCGCCGCGAGCGTCGTCGCAGAGGCGCGCAACCTGCGCGATCTGATCGGAGACGCGCCGGCGGCGTGAGCCGCGCGCGAAGTCGGCGTTCTTCACGCTGTTAAGCTGCCGACCGTGAAACGCATCTACCTCGATCACAACGCCACGACGCCGCTGCGCGACGAAGTCGTCGCCGCGATGAGCGACGTGCTGCGCGCGAACTTCGGGAATCCCTCGAGCACGCACGCCGAGGGCGCCGCGGCGCGCGCGGCAGTCGAGCGCGCGCGAGCGGAGGTCGCCTCGTTGTTAGGAGTCGCGAGCGGCGACGTGATCTTCACGGCTGGCGCGACCGAGGCGAACAACGCCGCGCTGCGCGGCGCGCTGCGTGCGCGCGCGGGGCGCGCGCACGTCGTCACCACGACGATCGAGCACCCGTCCGTCGAGGAGCCGCTGCGCGCGCTCGAGCGCTCGGGCGAGGCGCGCGTGACGCGCGTGCCCGTGGACGCGAACGGGCGAGTCGACCTGGATGCCTACGCCGCCGCCATCGGCGAGGAGACCGCGCTCGCCGCAGTGATCCTCGCGAACAACGAGATCGGCGTGCTGCAGGACGTGGCGAAGCTCGCCGATGCGGCGCACGCGCGCGGCGCATGGCTTCACGTGGACGCGACGCAGGCGATCGGGAAGATCCCCGTCGATGCAGTCGCGCTCGGCGCGGACCTGCTCGCGTCGTCCGCGCACAAGCTGAACGGACCGAAGGGCACGGGCTGCCTCGTGGCGCGCAAGCACGCCGCGATCCCGGCGCTGTTGTTAGGGGGTGGCCAAGAGAAGCGGCGGCGCGGCGGCACCGAGAACGTCGCCGGCATCGTCGGCTTCGGCGTGGCATGCGCGCTCGCGCGGGCAGAGCTGCCCGTGCGCACGGTGCGCCTCGAGGCGCTGCGCGACCGGCTCTGGGCCGGGATCGAGGCGAGCATTCCGCGCGTGCGGCGCAACGGCGACGCGCGCTTCGTGCTGCCGAACACGCTCAGCGTCGAGTTCGAGCACACCGCGGGCGAGGTGCTGCTCGAAGCGCTCGACGGCGAAGGCATCGCGGTCTCGGCAGGCGCCGCTTGCCACTCGGGCTCGGTCGAGCCCTCGGCGGTGCTGCTCGCGATGGGACGCACGCCGGCAGCGGCGCGCGGGACGCTGCGCTTCTCGGTGGGGCCGAGCACGACCGAGGGCGAGGTCGCGCGCGTGCTCGAGGTGCTCCCGGCATTAGTCGCGCGCGTGCGCGCGCTCGAGGCGTGACGTGACGCGCGTGGTCGTGGGCATGTCGGGTGGCGTCGACTCGTCGGTCGCGGCGGCGCTGCTCGTGGAGCAGGGCTTCGAGGTGATCGGCGTGACGATGCACCTCGCCGGCAGCGAGAGCCGCTGCTGCTCGCTCGACGACGCCGACGACGCGCGCCGCGTCGCCGAGAGACTCGGCATCCGCTTCTACGTCGCGAACTACAAGGACCGCTTTCGCGAGGAGGTGATCGAGCCCTTCGCGGACGCCTATCTCGCGGGCAAGACGCCGATCCCGTGCGTCGCGTGCAACGACCGCTTCAAGTTCGATCACCTGCTCGCGCGCGCGAAGGCATTAGGGGCAGACGCGGTCGCGACGGGCCACTACGCGCGCGTCGAGCGCGACCCGAGCGGCGAACCGCGACTCTTGCGCGGCGCCGATGCGCGCAAGGACCAGAGCTACTTCCTGTTCCGCCTGACGCCCGCCCAGCTGCGCCACACCCACTTCCCGATCGGCGCGCTCACGAAGCCCGATGTGTGCGCGCGCGCGCGGGCGCTCGGGCTCGCGACCGCGGAGAAGGCCGAGAGTCAGGAGATCTGCTTCGTGCCGGACGGCGACTACGCTAGGGTCGTGGGCGAGATCCGCCCGGGACGCGCACGGCGCGGCGAGATCGTGGACAGCGAGACCGGCCGCGTGCTCGGCACGCACGACGGCATCCACCACTTCACGGTGGGGCAGCGGCGCGGACTCGGCGGCGGCGGCAGCGAGGCGCGCTACGTCGTGCGCGTCGATGCGATCACGAACCGCGTGCTGGTGGGGCCGGCGAGCGCGCTCGGCGCCCGCGGCGCGAGGCTCAGCGGCGTGAGCTGGACGCGCGGCGAGGCGCCCGAGCGCGAGCTCCGCGCGAGCGTGCAGGTGCGGTACAAGCATGCGCCGGTCGCGGCGGTCGTCACCGCGAGTGCGGACGGGAGCGCGCGCGTGGCGTTCGACGAGCCCGTGCGCGCGGTGTCGCCCGGCCAGGCCGCGGTGTTCTACCGCGACGAGGAGCTGCTCGGCGGCGGCTGGATCGAGGAGTCGCTGCCGTGAGCGACGGCGCCGCCACGCCGGTCGACGAAGTCGCCGCGCATCTCGGCTACCGCTTTCGCGACGCCGCGCTGCTCGAGACCGCGCTCACGCATCCCTCGGCGGCTTACGAGCGCGACCGCAGCGGCGGCAACGAGCGCTTCGAGTTTCTCGGCGATGCGGTGCTCGACCTCGCGGTGGCGAAGCTGCTCTTCGAGGCGCATCCCGACTGGCGCGAGGGCGCCCTCACGCGCGCGCGCGCTGCAATCGTGAACACGCGCTCGCTCTCGCGCCGCGCGCGTCACCTCGGCCTCGGCGCGCACATTCGCCTCGGGCGCACCGAGCAGAAGAGCGGCGGCGAACGCAAGGAGCGCGTCCTCGCGAACCTCTTCGAGGCGGTGGTCGCCGCGGTCTATCTCGACGGCGGGCTCGAGCCCGTGGTCGCGCTCGTGCGGCGCGTGTTCGGCGGCGAGATCGCGAGTGGTGCGCTGCTGGAGCGCGATCCCAAGACGACGTTCCAGGAGTGGACGCACGCGAAGCTGAAGGAGACGCCGCGCTACCGGCTCATCAGCGACAGCGGCATCGAGGAGGCGGAGGACCGCTTCGCCGTTGCCGTGGACGTGAGCGGGAGCTGCTGGGGCGAGGGCGTGGGCCGCTCGAAGCGCGTCGCGGAGCTCGCCGCCGCGAGCGCCGCGCTGGAGCGCGTGCGGAAGCAAGATGAGTCCTGACGCGCCCGCTCATCGCGCAGGCGTCGTCGCGTTGTTAGGCCGCCCGAACGCGGGCAAGTCGACGCTGCTGAACGCGCTGCTCGGGCAGAAGCTCGCGATCGTCACGGCGAAGCCGCAGACGACGCGCAGCCGCATTCTCGGCGTGCTCACGCTGCCGCACGCGCAGCTCATGCTGCTCGACACGCCCGGCCTTCACGACGCGACGCGCGCACTGAATCGCTCGCTCAACACGATCGCCGAGGAGGTCGCCGAGGATTGCGACGTCGCGCTGATTCTCGTCGATCCGCGCACGGGCTGGGATGCAGGTCACGCGGCGCTGCGCGAGAGGCTCGCGGCGCAGCGCACGCCCACGCTCGTCGTGGCCACCAAGTCCGATCGCGACGGCGCCGTCCCGGCAGAAGCGGAGCATTCGGTCTCCGCGGAGACCGGCGCGGGACTCGACGAGCTCGTCGCGCGGCTCGTCGCGCTGCTTCCCGAGTCGCCGCCGCACTACGACGCGGAGCAGGTCACGGACCGCACGCTGCGCTTTCTCGCGGCGGAAGAGATTCGCGAGGCGCTGTTCGAGGAGCTGGAAGAGGAGCTGCCGTACTCGACGGCGGTCGAGATCGAGAGCTTCGACGAGTCGCGCGCCGACGGCGTGCGCATTCGCGCCACCCTCTGGGTCGAACGCGACTCGCAGAAGGGCATCGTGCTCGGCCAGGGGGGTCGCAAGATCAAGGCGATCGGCACGCGTGCGCGTGCGGCGATCGCGAAGCTGCTGGAGGGCCCCGCGCACCTCTCGCTGTGGGTGAAGGTCGATCCGAAGTGGGCGAAGAAGCCGAAGAAGCTCGCCGCGCTCGGGTATCACTGAGCGAGCGGGACGCATCCCGCTGCGCGTACTGACATCCTGCGTGCCACTTGCGCCGCGGCTGCCGCGAGGCGGCTGACCCCGAGTCGGCGCCGCGACTCTCCGAAGGGCTCGAAGGCCACCCATGGGTCACCTAAGGTGCGCCTCTTTTCCGGCGCAGGAGCCCCGCAATGGCCATCGACACGAAGCAACTCCGCACGCTGATCGCATCGCGCAAGATCGAGCGAGTCGTCGTGCTCGGCGCAAACGGCACGATGGGCTACGGCAGCGCCGCACTGTTCACGCAGGCCGTGCCGCAGGTGACGTTCCTCGCGCGCAGCAAGGCGAAGGCGGAAGAGGGCCTCGCAGCGGCGATCAAGCAGGTGCGCTCGCCCACGGTCGCGCTGCGCGCGAAGACGGGCGACTACGCGAACGATCTCGCGGCGGCCGTCGCGGGCGCGGACCTGATCTTCGAGGCGCTCACCGAGGAGCTCGCGCTGAAGCAGGAGATGTTCGCGAAGGTGGACGCTGCGCGGCGCGACGACGCGATCGTCGCGACGGTCACCTCGGGGCTCAGCATCAACAAGCTCGCCGAGGGCCGCAGCGCGTCGTTCCGCAAGCACTTCCTCGGCCTCCACTTCTTCAATCCGCCGAACGTGATCGTCGGCACCGAGCTCGTCGCGGGTCGCGAGACGGCGAAGGACGTGGTCGACTTCGTCGAGGCCTTCGCGACCGTGCGGCTCGGGCGCGAGATGATTCGCACGCACGACACGCCGGCGTTCGCGGGCAACCGCGTCGGCTTCAAGGTGCTGAACGAGGCGGCGCAGCTCGCGGAAGAGCACGGGCCGCTGCTCGTCGACAAGCTCGTCGGTCCGTACACCGGCCGCGCGCTGACGCCGCTCGCGACGATCGACCTCGTGGGCTGGGACATTCACCGCGCGATCGTCGACAACGTGTACGCGCAGACGAAGGACGAGGCGCACGCGACGCTCGCGATGCCGGCCTACATGGCGCGCGCGATGGAGCAGGGCACGCTCGGCGACAAGTCGGGCCGCGGCTTCTTCAAGAAGGAAGGCAAGGCGCGCCTCGTGCTCGATCCGGCGAGCGGCGCCTACAAGCCCGAGAGCGAGATCAAGCTGCCGGCGCTGCCGTTCATCGACGAGGTGTCGCGGCTGCATCGCGAGGCGCGCTACGGCGAAGCGATGCAGGCGTTCCTCGCCGCGCACGGCGAGTACGCGGCGATCGCGAAGCGCGTGATCGCGGGCTACCTGAGCTACGCGTTCCATCGCGTCGGCGAAGTGACGGACACGATCGACGGCATCGACCGCATCATGGGCACCGGCTTCAACTGGGCTCCGCCCTCGGTGCTCGTGGACGCGCTCACGCCGAAGGGCGCCGTCGCGCTGATCGAAGGCGCGAAGCTCCCCGTGCCTGCGGCGCTGCGCGCGCTGAAGCCGGGTGAGCGCCTGTTCCGCCACGCCACGATCAACCCCGGCCGCTTCTTCGTCGCCAGCTAGCTCGGCGGCGATCACAACTTCACCCGCACCGGAGACTCTGATGACGACTCGAGAGGTCTACGTCCTCGGCGGCTTCCAGACCGACTTCGCCCGCAACTGGACGAAGGAAAACAAGCACTTCTCGGCGCTGATGCGCGAGTCGGTGCTCGGCGCGCTCGAGCGCTGCGAGATCGCGCCCGAGGAAGTGCAGAGCGCGCACGTCGGCAACTTCGCCGCCGAGCTCTACTGCATGCAGGGCCACCTCGGCGCGTTCTTCACCGAGGTGCACCCCGCGTTCAGCGGCCTGCCTACGTCGCGCCACGAGGCGGCGTGCGCGTCGGGCTCGATCGCGCTGCTCGCGGCGTCCGCCGAGATCGAAGCGGGCCGCTACGACCTGCAGGCCGTCGTCGGGATCGAGCAGATGAAGACCGTCTCGGCCGCGAAGGGCGGCAGCTACCTCGGCACCGCCGCGTGGTACGAGCTCGAGGCGGACGGCGTCGAGTTCCCGTTCCCGAAGCTGTTCGGAAAGCTCGGCGACGAGTACGACGCGCGCTACGGGCTCAAGGACGAGCACCTCGCCGAGATCAGCCGCATCAACTACGACAACGCGAAGCTGAACCCACTCGCACAGACGCGAAACTGGTACATGAACAAGGACCACGCGCTGGTCCGCACCGAGGACAACGCGGCGGTCGGCGGGCGCATCCGCATCAGCGACTGCTCGCAGGTGACGGACGGCGCGGTGACGGTGTTCCTCGCCTCGCGCGAGTACGCCACGCGCTACGCGAAGGGCCGCGGGCTGCGCCTCGATCAGATCCCGCGCATCAAGGGCTGGGGCCACCACACGGCGCGGCTGCGCTTCGCGGACAAGGTCGCGGAGAGCAAGTCCGCGCAGTACGTGCTGCCGCACGTGCGCGCCACGATCACGGATGCGTGGAAGCGCGCGGGCATCGCCGACGTGAACGGCATCGACGGGATCGAGACGCACGACTGCTTCACCACGAGCGAGTACATGGCGATCGATCACTTCGGGATCACGGCGCCCGGCGAGAGCTGGAAGGCGATCGAGCGCGGCGATCTCGAGATCGGCGGCAAGCACCCGATCAACCCGAGCGGCGGCCTGATCGGTGCGGGTCACCCGGTCGGCGCCACGGGCGTGCGCCAAGTGCTCGACGCGGTTCACCAGGTGACTGGCAACGCCGGCGCGTTCCAGGTGGAGGGCGCGAAGAACTTCCAGACGCTGAACATCGGCGGCTCGGGCACGACGAGCTGCAGCTTCATCATCGGCGTCTGAGCGAAGTCGGGCTTACGATGCGGCGCGCGGGAGCGATCTCGCGCGCCGCAGTCGTTTGAGGCACGCGAAGGAGAGCGCGATGGACACGGTGCGGATTCACGAAGCCGGCGCGCGCGACGGCTTGCAGAACGAGGCCGACGTCATCGCGACGCAAACCAAGCTCGAGCTGCTCGGGCGCCTCGCGGACGCCGGCATTCGCTCGATGGACGCGACCAGCTTCGTCTCGCCGCAGTGGATCCCGCAGCTCGCCGACGCGGACGAAGTCGCGGCGCGCATCGAGCTGAAGCCTGGCGTCTCGTACATGGCGCTGGTGCCGAACCTCGCGGGCTACGAGCGCTTCCAGAAGTCGCGCTTCGACGTGGTCGCGTTCTTCGCGTCGGCGAGCGAGTCGCATAACAAGTCGAACGTGAATCGAGGGGTCGCCGAGCACCTCGACCGCTTTCGCCCCGTGGTCGAGCGCGTGAAGGCCGACGGCAAGCTGCTGCGCTGTTACCTCTCGACCGTGTGCGGCTGCCCGTTCGAGGGCGATGTCCCCGTCGCGCAGGTGATGCGCGTGACGAAGCAGCTGCTCGCGCTCGGCGCCGACGAGATCTCGTTCGGCGACACGATCGGTGTCGGCGTGCCGAGTCAGGTGCGCGAGCTCGTGCGCGCGCTCGCGGGCGAGATCTCGCTGGAGCGCGTCGCGCTGCACTTCCACGACACCTACGGCCGCGCGCTCGCGAACGTCGCGGTCGGCTACGAAGAGGGCATGCGCGCCTTCGACTCCTCGCTCGGCGGCCTCGGCGGCTGCCCGTACGCGCCCGGCGCCTCGGGCAACGTGGCGACCGAGGACGTGGTGGACCTGTTCGAGCGCTCGGGCGTGCGCACGGGCGTGAATCTCGACGCGCTCGTGGATGTGACGGACTGGATGGCGCGCGACGTGCTGAAGCGCCCGCTGCCGGGTCGCGTGTACCGGGCCGTGCTCGGCGGGCGAGCGAGGGCGGCACGAAAGGCGACCGGAGCGGGCTGAGTGCGAACGCCGGCGGAGAGCTCGCGCCCCGCGGGGCTCTCCATCCTTCTGTGGCTCCTATGGCTCGTTCCCCCGCCGCTCGATAAGGTTTGCCAGTTCACGTCAACTGGCCGAGGCCGACATGACAGCTGACCCCGCCGCAACCGAGCTCTCCATTTCCGAGGTCTGTGCGCGCCTCGATCTCTCGGCGCGCACGGTCCGGTACTACGAAGAGCTCGGGCTGCTCCCGGGCGTGCGCCGCAAGGCGGGGGCGCGCCGCGTGTACGGCGAGGACGAGCTGCAGCGGCTGCGCTTCATCACGCGCCTCAAAGCGCTCGGCCTCTCGCTGGAAGAAGTGCGCGAGCTGAACGCCGTCTACGCCATCGAAGGCTCGACGCGGGCGATGCTCGCGCGGCTCGACGCGCAGCTCGGCACCCGCCTCGCAGACCTCGACCGCCGCATCGCCGAGCTCGGCGCGCTGCGCGACGAGATCAGCAAATACCGGGACCACGTGGGAGAACGCGTCGAGGCGCACCTCGCCGCCCAGCGCACCCGCGACAAGGAGAACGCATGACCGCCGCCGCCAACGTCACGCCCCTGCACCGCACGCCGCAGCGCATCCGCGTCGTCACGGCCGCCTCGCTGTTCGACGGCCACGACGCCGCGATCAACATCATGCGCCGCCTGCTGCAGCAGCAGGGCGCCGAGGTGATCCACCTCGGCCACGACCGTTCGGTGCACGACATCGTCGAGGCCGCGATCCAGGAAGACGCACAGGCGGTCGCCGTGTCGAGTTATCAGGGCGGCCACGTCGAGTTCTTCAAGTACCTCGTCGATCGCCTGCGCGCGCTGGGCGCCGGCCACGTTCGCGTCTACGGCGGCGGCGGCGGCACGATCGTTCCGGAAGAGATCGCCGAGCTTCACGCCTACGGCGTCGCGCGCATTTTCTCGCCCGAGGACGGCCGCGCGCTCGGGCTCGAGGGCATGATTCGCAAGATGCTCGACGAGTGCCGCGAGCACGCGCTGCCCGCGCGCGCTGCGGACGCGAGCGCGCTCTCGAGCGGCGACTTCGGCGCGATCGCGCGCACGATCACGTGGTTCGAGGAGGAGTCCGCGGACGCGCTCGCAGCGGCGGAGAAGCTGCGCGCGCAGCTGCGTGCGCAAGCTGCTGCGAAGGCGGTGCCGGTGCTCGGCTTCACCGGGCCCGGCGGCGCGGGCAAGTCGAGCGTCGTCGACGAGCTCGTGCGGCGCTTCCGGCTCGACTACCCGGAACGGCGCGTGGGCTTGTTGTTGGTGGACCCGACGCGGCGGCGCTCCGGCGGCGCGCTGCTCGGCGACCGCATCCGCATGAACAGCGTGCACGGCGACGGCGTGTTCGTGCGCTCGCTCGCGACGCGCCAGGCGCACCTCGCGCTCTCGCAGGCCGTGCAGGATGCCGTGCTCGTCCTGAAGGCGGCGGGCGTCGATCTCGTGCTCGTCGAGACCGCGGGCATCGGCCAGAGCGACAGCGAGATCGTCGACCTCGCGGACGCCGCGGTCTACGTGATGACGCCCGAGTACGGTGCGCCTTCGCAGCTCGAGAAGATCGACATGCTCGAGCTCGCCGACGTGGTCGTGCTCAACAAGTCCGATCGGCGTGGCGCGGCCGATGCGCTGCGCGACGTGCGCAAGCAGTGGCGCCGCAACCACCCTGGCGCGCCGAGCGCGGACGACCAGCTGCCGGTGTTCGCGACGGTCGCCTCGCAGTGGGACGACCCCGGCGTGGAGAAGCTGTTCGCGACGCTGCGCGCGAAGGCGGAGTCGCTCGGCGGCTCGTTCCCGGCGCGCGAGTCGAGCGCGCATCAGCCGATCGTGTCGCCGCCGCCGCTCGTGCCCGCGGGCCGCGAGCGGTACCTCGACGACATCGCGCAAGCGGTGCGCCGTTATCGCGCGCGCACGGACGAGCTTGCGCAAGCGGCGCACGCGGCGCAGTCGCTCCGAGCCGCCGAGCGCGAGCTCGCCGACGCCGCTGTGAGCGTGCGCGACGCGCTCGCGACGAAGGCCGCGCAGCGCGAAGCCACGCTCGAGCCCGCGCTGAAGGATGCGCTCGCGCAGTGGCCAGGGCGGCGCGCGCAGTACGAAGCGGAGCGCCAACGCTACGAGGTGCGCGGGCGCGCGATCGAGGTGGAGAACACGGTCACGACGCTCTCCGGCACGAAGCTGCCGCGAGTGTCGGTGCCGCGCAGCGACGACGCCGCCTCCCTGACAAGGTTCCTTCGCCAAGAAAATCTGCCCGGCGAGTTCCCGTACACCGCCGGCGTGTTCCCGTTCAAGCGCCCGGAGGAAGAGCCGGCGCGTATGTTCGCGGGCGAAGGCCCGCCCGAGCGCACGAACCGCCGTTTCCACGTGCTCGCGCAGGCGCAGCCCGCGAACCGGCTCTCGACCGCTTTCGACTCGGTCACGCTCTACGGCCGCGATCCCGACGAGCGTCCCGACATCTGGGGCAAGGTCGGTACGTCGGGCGTCTCGGTGCCCACCGTCGACGACGCCAAGAAGCTCTACTCCGGCTTCGACTTGTGCGATCCCGCGACGAGCGTCTCGATGACGATCAACGGGCCCGCGCCGACGATCCTCGCGTTCTTCCTCAACGCCGCGATCGATCAGCAGGTGGAGCGCCACCTACGCGAGACCGGGCAGCTCGCTGCGGTGCGCGCCAAGTTCGCCGCGCGCGGGCTGCCGACTTATCAGGGCGACCAGCCTGGAACGCACGACGGCCTCGGCCTCGCGCTGCTCGGGATTCGCGGCGACGAAGCCGTCGACGGCGCGACCTACGCGCGCATCAAGGCCGAGGTGCTCTCGAAAGTCCGCGGCACGGTGCAGGCGGACATCCTCAAGGAGGATCAGGCTCAGAACACCTGCATCTTCTCCACGGACTTCTCGCTCAAGGTGATGGGCGACATCCAGGAGTACTTCGTCCGCAACAAGGTGCGGAACTTCTACTCCGTCTCGATCTCCGGCTACCACATCGCCGAAGCGGGAGCGAACCCGATCTCGCAGCTCGCCTTCACGCTCGCGAACGGCTTCACCTACGTGGAGGCGTACCGAGCGCGCGGCATGCAAGTCGACGACTTCGCGCCGAACTTCTCGTTCTTCTTCAGCAACGGCCTCGACGCCGAGTACAACGTGATCGGGCGCGTGGCGAGGCGCATCTGGGCGATCGCGATGCGCGATCTGTACGGCGCCGACGAGCGCAGCCAGAAGCTGAAGTACCACATCCAGACTTCGGGCCGGTCGCTGCACGCGCAGGAGATGGCGTTCAACGACATCCGCACCACGCTGCAGGCGCTCACCGCGATCCAGGATCACTGCAACTCGCTGCACACGAACGCGTACGACGAGGCCGTGACGACTCCCACGGACGAGTCGGTGCGGCGCGCGCTCGCGATCCAGCTCGTGATCAATCGCGAGCTCGGCATCGCGCGCAGCGAGAACGCGCTGCAGGGCAGCTACGCGATCGAGTGGCTGACGGACGCCGTGGAGGAGGCGGTGCTCCAGGAGTTCGAGCGCATCGCGCAGCGCGGCGGCGTGCTCGGCGCGATGGAGACCCACTACCAGCGCGGCAAAATTCAGGACGAGAGCCTCTACTACGAGGCGAAGAAGCACTCGGGCGAGCTGCCGATCATCGGCGTCAACACGTTCGAGAATCCGCACCCCGAGAAATCGCAGCGGCCTCTCGCGCTGCAGCGCGCGACGGATGCGGAGAAGCAGCAACAGCTCGACGCGCTGCGCGCGTTCCAGGCGCGGCACGCGGAGGAGGCGAAGACCGCGCTCGCGAAGCTGCGGAGCGTCGCCCGCGCGGGCGGCAACGTGTTCGAGGAGCTGATGGAGACGGTGAAGGTCGCGAGCCTCGGACAGATCACGCACGCGCTCTTCGACGTCGGCGGCAGCTACCGCCGCTCGATGTGAGCGGGAGTTCCGCAATCATGCGCAGGCGCGCAGCCCGTGCGGCGCGCGACCTCGAAGGAGAACGCGATGTCTGAGCTCGAGAAGTGGCGCGGCCTCGCCGCGAAGGAGCTGCGCGGAGCGGACGCCGACTCGCTCACGCTCACCAGCGCCGACGGCATCGCCGTGAAGGCGCTCTACACCGCCGCGGATCTCGAGAAGCTCGCGCACACCGACACGCTGCCGGGCGCGTTCCCGTTCCTGCGCGGCCCGCGCGCCACGATGTACGCGAATCGCCCGTGGACGATCCGGCAGTACGCGGGCTTCTCGACGGCCGAAGAGTCGAACGCGTTCTACAAGGCGAACCTCGCCGGCGGCCAGCAGGGTCTCTCCGTCGCGTTCGATCTCGCGACGCACCGCGGCTACGACAGCGACCACCCGCGTGTGACCGGCGACGTCGGCAAGGCTGGCGTTGCCATCGACTCGGTCGAGGACATGAAGATCCTGTTCGACGGCATTCCGCTCGATCAGGTCACGGTCTCGATGACGATGAACGGCGCGGTGCTGCCGGTGCTCGCGTGCTTCGTGGTCGCGGGCGAGGAGCAGGGCGTTACGCAGGAGAAGCTCGCGGGCACGATTCAGAACGACATTCTCAAAGAGTTCATGGTCCGTAACACCTACATCTATCCGCCCGAGCCGAGCATGCGGATCGTGGCCGACATCATCGAGTACACCGCGAAGCGCATGCCGAAGTTCAACTCGATCTCGATCAGCGGCTACCACATGCAGGAAGCCGGCGCGACGACGGTGCAGGAGCTCGCGTTCACGATCGCCGACGGCCTCGACTACGTGCGCGCGGCGCTCTCGAAGGGCCTCGACGTCGACGCGTTCGCCGGCCGGCTCTCCTTCTTCTGGTGCATCGGCATGAACTTCTATTTCGAGATCGCGAAGATGCGCGCCGCGCGGCGCATCTGGGCCGAGCGCATGCAGAGGCTGTTCGCGCCGAAGAAGGCCGACTCGCTGATGCTGCGCACGCACTCGCAGACGTCGGGCGCGAGCCTCACCGAGCAAGACCCGATGAACAACATCATCCGCACGACCATCGAGGCGATGGCGGCGGTGTTCGGCGGCACGCAGTCGCTGCACACGAACGGCTACGACGAGGCGGTGTCGCTGCCGACGGACACCGCGGCGCGCGTCGCGCGCAACACGCAGCTGATCCTCCAGGAAGAGTCCGGCATTCCCGCCGTGATCGATCCGTGGGGCGGCTCGTACTTCATGGAGTCGCTCACCGAGAGCGTTTATCAGGCCGCGAACGCGCTGATCGACGAGGTCGAGGCGATGGGCGGCATGACGAAGGCGATCGTCGCGGGCATCCCGAAGCTGAAGATCGAGGAGGCGGCGACGCGGCGGCAGGCGCGCATCGATTCCGGCGAGGACACGATCGTCGGGGTGAACAAGTACCGCCTCAAGGAAGAGACGCAGATCGAGGTGCGCGACATCGACAACAGCGCGGTGCGCGAGTCGCAGATCAGGCGCCTCGTCGCGATCCGCAGCAAGCGCGACGCGAAGCGGTGCGAGGCGGCGCTCGCGAAGCTCACCGAGCTCGCGCGCAGCGGCGCCGGCAACCTGCTCGAGGCCGCGATTGACGCGGCGCGCGCGCGCGCGAGCGTGGGCGAGATCAGCGCAGCGCTCGAGACGGTGTACGGGCGCCATCGCGCCGAGATTCGCAGCGTGTCGGGCGTGTACGCGGGCATGTACCGCGGCGACGGCGAGTTCGAGTCGGCGCGCGCCGAGGTGGAGACGTTCGCGAAGGGCGAGGGCCGCCGGCCGCGCATGCTCGTGGTGAAGCTCGGGCAGGACGGGCACGACCGCGGCATCAAGGTCATCGCGACGGCGTTCGCCGACATGGGGTTCGACATCGACGTCGGCCCGCTGTTCCAGACGCCCGACGAAGCGGCGCAGCAGGCGATCGACGCCGACGTGCATGCGATCGGCGTGTCGAGCCAGGCGGGCGGACACAAGACGCTCGTACCGGAGCTCGTCGCAGCGCTGCGGAAGCGGGGCGCGAACGACGTGGTCGTGATCGTGGGCGGCATCATCCCGCCGCAGGACTACCCGTACCTGCGCGAGCACGGCGCTGCCGCGATCTTCGGGCCGGGCACGGCGGTGCCGAAGGCGGCGCGCGAGGTGCTGCACGCGATCAAGTCGCGACGCGCGGCGTGAGCGAGCGCGCGAAGACACCGCGATTCGAGAGCGCGAGTGATTATTGCGCCGCGATCCGCGCAGGCGATCGCCGCGCGCTCGCGCGCGCGATCACGCTGATCGAGAGCACGCGCGCGGATCATCAGCGCCTCGGGCAGGCGATTCTCGACGCGCTCGTGGGCTTTGCTGGCGGCGCCGTGCGCGTCGGCATCACGGGCCCGCCCGGCGTCGGCAAGAGCACGTTCATCGAGGCGTTCGGTCTGCACCTCATCGAAGCGGGCAAGCAGGTCGCCGTGCTCGCGGTCGATCCTTCGAGCCCCGTCAGCGGCGGCAGCATCCTCGGCGACAAGACGCGCATGGAGCGCCTCGCGCAGCAGGGGCGCGCGTTCATTCGCCCCTCGCCGAGCGGCGGCGCGCTCGGCGGCGTCGCGCATCGCACGCGCGAGGTGATGCTGCTGTGCGAGGCGGCAGGCTTCGACGTCGTCGTGATCGAGACGGTCGGCATCGGTCAGAGCGAAGTCGCCGTGCGCTCGATGGTCGACTTCTTCGCGGTGTTGCTGCAGCCCGCTTCGGGCGACGAGCTGCAGGGCATCAAGCGCGGCGTGCTCGAGCTCGCGGACGCGCTGGTCGTGAACAAGGCGGATGGCGAGCTGCGCGCCGCGGCGCTGCGCTCGATGCGCGAGCACGAGCAGGCGCTCGCGCTGTTTCGCCCGGCCGCGGGCGGCTGGAAGCCGATCGCGATGGCGGTGAGCGCTCGTACCGGCGAGGGCGTGGGCGAGGTGTGGAAGGCGGCGCTCGCGCAGCGAAGTGCGCTCGAGGCGAGCGGAGAGCTCGCGCGGCGGCGGCGCGGCCAGGCGCGCGAGTGGATGTGGAGTCTCGTCGAGGAAGGCCTCGCGCAGGCGCTGCGTGCGCACCCGTCGGTCGCGGCCGCGATCCCGCGTCTCGAAGCGGCAGTTGAGGCGCAAGAAGTCACCCCCGCCGCGGGGGCCCGCGAGCTGCTCGCCGCCTTCCTCGCGAAGTCCTGAATCCCCCTCAACGCTCCCGACCCTCCTGCCGATGAGTAGTGCGCCAGGGCACAAAGCCCGCTTTGCGTGCGGTAGTCGCGTGGGGTCGGTCGGATGGTTCAGATCAACATGGCAGGGCGCGAGATCGTCCTGAAGTTCGTCTACTACGGACCCGCGCTGTCCGGGAAGACGACGAACTTGAAGAAGCTCCACGAGCTCCTCGATCCCGGTTCGCGCGGCAAGATGGTCACGCTCGATACGGCAGACGACCGCACGCTCTACTTCGACTTCCTGCCCGTTCAGTTCGATACCGCCAACGGTTTCGCCGTGAAGATCAAGCTCTTCACCGTGCCGGGGCAGGTGATGCACAAGTCCACGCGCAAGGTCGTGCTGTCGGGCGCCGATGGCGTCGTGTTCGTGGCCGACTCGCAGCGGACCTCCGCCGGCGCGAACGCCTACTCGTTCCGCGACATGGAGGCGAACCTCAAGTCGAACGGGGTCGACTTCGCGTCGATGCCGAAGGTGGTGCAGTTCAACAAGCGCGATCTCCCCGACGTGAAGCCGCTGGAAGAGATCAAGTCGGCGTGGGGCGACATTCCGACCTTCCCGGCGGTCGCGACCCGGGGCGAGGGTGTGATCGAGACGTTCCGGGAGCTGCTGCGGCTCACCTACCGCCAGCTCAACCAGCGCCACCAGTTCCAGGACAAGTTCGGTCTCTCGGAGGCGGACTTCCTGAAGGGCGTGCTCAAGCGCCTCGGGGCGTAGCGGCCCCCGTCGGAGTGGCGCTAGGGTGGCTCTCGTCCCGGCTCGGGGCGGAGTTGTTAAGCCCGGCCTGAGCCCGCGGCGCGACGGAACCTGCGCAGGAGTTGCCGGTCCGTACGACGTGGACCGAGCGAGAGCGCATGACCAACGTCGCCCCGAAGCCCGCGTCGCCCCGGCCCGCCGATTGGAGCGACGTGGTCGTCGGCATCCCCGAGGCGATCGCCGAGATCCGCGCCGGCCGCATGATCGTGCTCGTCGACGACGAGGATCGCGAGAACGAGGGCGACCTGTGCATGGCGGCCGACGCCGTCACGCCCGAGGCGATCAATTTCATGGCCATGCACGGCCGTGGGCTGATCTGCCTGCCGATGATGGGCGAGCAGCTCGAGAAGCTGCGCCTCGGCATGATGGTCCCCGAGAACGAGAACTCCTCGGGCTTCGGCACCGCGTTCACGATCTCGATCGAGGCGCGCGAGGGCGTCACGACCGGCATCTCCGCGCACGACCGCGCGCACACGATTCTCACCGCGATTCGCGCCGACGCGCGCCCGCAGGACATCGTGCGCCCCGGCCACGTGTTTCCGCTGCGCGCGCGCCAGGGCGGCGTGCTGCGGCGCGCGGGCCAAACCGAAGGCGCGGTCGATCTCGCGCGGCTCGCCGGGCGAGGCCCGTCGGGCGTGATCTGCGAGATCATGAACGACGACGGCACGATGGCGCGCATGCCCGATCTCGTGAAGTTCGCGCGCAAGCACGGGCTCAAGATCGCCACGATCGCCGACATGATCGAGTACCGGCTCCGCAACGAGAAGCTCGTGCGCGCGAGTGGCGACTGCACGCTGCCGACGAAGTTCGGCGGCGAGTTCCGCGCGATCGTCTACGAGAACGACATCGATCACATCGATCACGTCGCGCTCGTGAAGGGGTCGATCGGACCCGAGGACGAAGTGCTGGTGCGCGTGCACAGCGAGTGCCTCACCGGCGACGGCTTCGGCTCGCTGCGCTGCGACTGCGGCGAGCAGCTCGAAGCCGCGATGAAGCTGATCGAGGCCGAAGGCAAGGGCGTGATCCTCTACATGCGCCAAGAGGGCCGCGGCATCGGGCTAAAGAACAAGATCAAGGCGTACGGCCTGCAGGACCGCGAGGGCCTCGACACGGTGCAGGCGAACGAGCGCCTCGGCTTCGCCGCGGACCTGCGCGACTACGGCGTCGGCGCGCAAATCCTCCACGACCTCGGCGTGCGCAAGATGCGCATCATCACGAACAACCCGGGCAAGCGTGCGGGCATCGAGGGCTACGGCCTCTCGATCGTCGAGCGCGTGCCGCTCGAGATCACGCCCAACGAACGGAACTTCCAGTATCTCCGCACGAAGAAGGAGAAGCTGGGGCACGTTCTGCACCTGATGAGTTGATCGCCAACAATTCGAGCGCGACTGGCGCTCCAGCAGTACACGAGGAGTCGCCATGTTCGCGTCGGTCGACGACGTCATCTCTCAGTTGAACGCTCAGGGCTACGTCTGCGGCAAGAACATCGCGACGGTGGTCTACCTCGCGACGAAGCTCGGCAAGCCCGTGCTCGTTGAAGGCCCGGCGGGCGTGGGCAAGACTGAGCTCGCCAAGGTCGTCGCGAAGGCGACGGGCCGGCCGATGATTCGCCTCCAGTGTTATGAAGGCCTCGACGAGGCGAAGGCGCTGTACGAGTGGGAGTACTCGAAGCAGCTGCTCTACACGCAGATTCTCAAGGAGAAGTTCGCGGAGGCGATGAGCGGCGCGACCACGCTGCGCGACGCCGCGGAGCGCGTGGGCGCGCAGGACAACGTGTTCTTCTCCGAACGCTTCATCGTGCAGCGCCCGCTGCTGCGCGCGATCCAGGCGAGCGAGCCCTCGCTGCTGCTGATCGACGAGGTCGACAAGTCCGACCCCGAGTTCGAAGCGTTCCTGCTCGAGGTGCTGTCGGATTTCCAGGTGACCGTGCCCGAGATCGGGACGCTCGCCTCGAAGCACATCCCGATCGTGTTCCTCACCTCGAACGACGCGCGCGAGATGAGCGATGCGTTGAAGCGCCGCTGCCTGCACCTCTACATCGACTTCCCCGACGAAGCGCTCGAAACGAAGATCCTCGAGGCGAAGGTGCCGGGCATCGACGTGCGGCTCGCCGAGGAGCTCGTGGGCGTGATGCAGCGCCTGCGCAAGCTCGACATGAAGAAGCTGCCGTCGATCTCCGAGACGCTCGACTGGGCGCGCGCGCTGCTCGCGCTGAACGCCGGGCAGCTCGACGAGGGACTCGTGCGCGACACGCTCAACGTGATCCTCAAGTACGAGGCCGACATCAAGAAGGCGCAGAGCGAGCTCGGCCGCCTGATCACGCGCAAGGAGCCGGCGCCCGCGGCGGCGCCGGCGGCCGGCGCAGCGCCCGCGGCGGCTCCTGCGCAACCGCAGGCCGCGACCGCGAAGAAGGGTGTCCTCCACTAGGAGCAGCCGTGGAGAAGAAAATCATCGAGTTCGCGAATCTCCTTCGAAAGAGTGGGATTCGCGTCTCGGTCGCCGAGACGATCGACTCGTTCTCCGCGATCGACGAGCTCTCGTTCGACGACCGCGAGATCTTCCGCGACGCGCTGCGCACCACGATGGTGAAGCGCTCCGAAGACATCGCGGGCTTCGACCAGCTGTTCGACCTGTATTGGTCCTCGTTCTACGACGGCCTGCGCAACGCCTTCGATCAAGCGCAAGGGCAGATGGGGGGCGACTTCGATCTCGAGAAGCTGATGGAAGCCATCAAGCAGGGCATGCAGAACATGCAGGGCCAGATGGACAAGCTGGACCTCAGCGAGCTCGCGAAGGCGCTCCTTACCCAGGATCTCTCGCAGCTCGAGCAGCTGATTCGCGAGGCGGCGCAGAGCGCCGGCACGGAACGCATCGAGAACATGCTGCAGATCGGCTTCTTCACGCGCCGAACGATGGAGCAGCTCGACGCGGAGGGCGCTGGCAGGCAGCTGCGCGATCTCGCGCAGCAGCTGCGCGAAGGAGGCATGCCCGACGCGCAAGTCGATGCGCTGCTCGACCTGATCGAGAAGTTCCTGGAAGCGCTGCGCCAGTCGGTGCGCAACTTCACCGAGCGCGAGCTGCAACAGCGCAACTACGACTACATGGAGAAGTTCCGGCGCGAGAGCCTGCTCGAGAAGAGCTTCTACAACCTCACGGAAGACGAGATCAAGCGCATGCGCGAGGTGGTCGCGCGGCTCGCGCAGCGCATCAAGAACGTGCTCACCATCCGCAAGCGGCGCCTCAAGCGCGGCAAGCTCGATCTGCACACGATGCTGCGCCGCAACGCCGGCCACGGCGGCGTGCCGTTCGAGCTGATCTTCAAGCAGCGCAAGAAGGACCGACCGAAGCTCGTGATCCTGTGCGACGTGTCGTCGTCGGTCGCGAACGTGTCGCGCTTCATGCTGCAGTTCATGTACTCGCTGCAGGAGTGCTTCACCAAAATCCGCAGCTTCGTGTTCGTCTCCGAGCTCGGCGAAGTGACGCCCGTGTTCAAGGAGAAGGACATCAACGGCGCGATCGAGAAGGCGCTCGACGGCGGCGACGTGATCAACGTCTACACGCGCTCGAACTTCGGCGCGGCGTTCCACTACTTCTGGCAGAACTACCTCTCGGCGATCGACCAGAAGACGACGGTGCTGATCCTCGGCGACGCCCGTAACAACTACAACGACCCGCGCGCGTGGTGCCTGCGCGACATGTACAACAAGGCCAAAGACGTGGTGTGGCTCAACCCGGAGAGCCCGAGCGCGTGGGGCTTCGGCGACTCGGTGATGGACAAGTACATGCCGTACGTGGACGTCGCGGAGGAGTGTCGGAACCTGAAGCAGCTCTCGAAGGTGGTGGACCGGCTGGTCCTCTAGCGCGGGAGTTGTTGGGCGGGGCGCTCGTTCGGGGCAGCGGCGCGACGGCGGGCGCCGGCTCCGCGGGGGCTCGCGTCGCTCGGCCGCGTGGTCGCGTCTGGTGTTGGCGTGCAGGGATCGTGCTTTCTGGCGCGCGCACCCGAGCGTGCGCGCGACCACGCCCGGGCACTCGCTCTGCGACACCCGCTGCGCCGGCGTCCGCCGCCGCGCCTTGCCTTGCCGCGGTCTCTCTGGGGTTGGTGGATGGAGGAGAGTGCGGCGACGGCCGCATCGAGCGGCCGTCACCGCAACGCTGCGCGCTTGCGCTAGGGCCGAGTCGCCGCGCTCGACCGAGGGAGACGCGATGTCGCGCACGCATCCTGGGCGCGCTTCCTCCGCGCTTCTGCTTTGCGCCGGCAAGCCTCGGTGGCGATCGGCGCGGACAAGTCGGCCTACAAACTGAAGCCCCGCCGGACTTGCGTCGGGCGGGGCTTCGGGAAGGGCGGAGGGCGGCGGATAGATGATGGGGGGGTGAGAGGTTGGACATTTCGTCGGAGAAATGTCTTATCCGCCGCCGCTCCAGAAATCGTTTCGAGGTGAGAATGATTATGGTCCGCCGCGTTCGCGATTGTCAAACGTCTTTTCGGAATTCTCTTCGTCTGCGACACCATTTCGTGTCGGAAGGCGCCGCGCCGAGCGCTTCCAGGGAGCTCGCGGGCGAGTCCTCGCCCGTCCCGCGACGCGGAAAAAACCCCGTAACTCCGCTGGTTTCGGCGGAAACGCGCCGGTAAGTTCGCGCGCGATGGTGCGCAGCTTCCACATCCGCAGCTACGGCTGCCAGATGAACGCCCACGACTCGGAGAAGGTCGCGAACCTGCTTCACCACGCCGGTTTCGAGCGCGCCGCGGCCGAAAACGAGGCGGATCTCGTGGTCGTGAACACGTGCTCGATCCGCGAGAAGGCGGAGCACCGGCTCTACACCGACCTCGGCATCCTGCGGCTTTGGAAGCAGGAGCGAGCGGGGCGCCTGATCGGGGTGGGGGGCTGCGTCGCCCAGCAAGAGGGCGACTCGCTGTTGCGCCGCTACCCGCAGATCGATTTCGCGTTCGGCACCCACAACCTGCGCTGGGTCCCGGAGATGGTGGCCGCCGCGTACGCCGGGCGGCGCGAGGCGCGCTTCGCGGACGACCTGTCGCTCGCGCGCTTCGACCTGCCCGAACGCCACGCCGAGTTCGCCACGGAGTCGCCGGGTCGCGCCTGGCTCACGGTGATGGAGGGCTGCGATCTCTTCTGCTCGTACTGCGTGGTGCCGCTCACGCGCGGGCGGGAGATCTCGCGCCCCGCGGAGTCGATCCTCGCGGAGGCGCGCGCGCTCGCGGAGCGCGGAGTCCCGGAGCTCACGCTGCTCGGGCAAACCGTGAACGCCTACGGCCGACACGACGTGCGGCGCGGCCGCACCGCCGCCTCGGGCACGCTCGCTTTCGCCGACCTGCTGGCCGCGCTCGCGGCGATCCCCGGCATCGAGCGGCTGCGTTACACGAGCCCGCACCCGATGTTCTTCGACGACGCGCTGATTCGCGCGCACGCGGAGCTGCCGCAGCTGTGCCCGCACGTGCATCTCCCGGTGCAGAGCGGGTCGGACCGCATGCTCGATGCGATGCGCCGCCGGTACAGCGTGCGCGAGTACCTCCGCATCGTGACCGCCCTGCGGCGCGCGCGCGCCGACGTCGCGATCACCACGGACGTGATCGTGGGTCATCCCGGCGAGACGCGCGCCGACTTCGAGGCCACCCTCGCCCTGGTGCGCGAGGTCGGCTTCGTCGACGGCTTCTCGTTCAAGTACTCGCCGCGCCCCGGCACCGCGTCCGCGAGCCTCGCGGAGACCGTCTCGCCCGAGGAGTCGCAGGCGCGCCTCGAGGAGCTGCAGGCGCTGCAGCGCGAGCTCACCTTCGCCGCGCATCGCGCCCGCGTCGGCACGCGCACGCGCGTGCTGGTCGAAGGCGCGAGTCGCCGCGCTGGAGCGGATGCCGGAACGGCGGCGCTGCAGGGGCGCGACCCCCATCACCGCGTCGTCAACTTCCGCGCTCCGCTGGCGGCGGCGCCCGCGCCGGGAACGTTCACCGAGCTGTCGATCGTCGAGGCGACTCCCCACTCGCTCATCGGCTCGATCGACGAGCTGCACACGGGTGCACATCGCGTGCGGCGCGCGGCCGATGAAGAGGGGCCGCGGGCGGCGGTCTGAGCGGGCGAATCGGGGGGAACGCGTGAGCCAGGGCAAGATCCTCGCGGTCGACGATCAGCTGTACTTCCGCGTGTACATCGAGGATCTGCTGCGCGAAGCGGGCTACGACGTAGTCACCCAGCCGAGCGGCGCGGACGCGCTCACGGCGCTGGAAGCCGGCGCCTTCGACGTCGTGATCACCGACCTCGTGATGCCGCAGATGGACGGCAGCGAGCTCGTGCAGCGCGTGAAGGAGCGTTGGCCGGAGGAAGAGATCGTCGTTGTGACGAGCGTCGGCGACGTGAAGACCGCCGTCGACGCGATGGAGCTCGGCGCCAGCGACTACTTGCTGAAGCCGCTCGACCGCGCCGCGCTGCTGCGCAGCCTGTCGGTCATCGGCGAGCGCCGACGCATGCGCGAAGAGAACCGGCGCCTCACCGCCGAGAGCCTCGACCACCTGGGCGCGCTCGCGCAGTACGAGCGCATTCTCGCCCTGTTCGGAACGCAGGCGGTGGAGCCGCTCGCGGACCGCATCGTCGAAATGCTCTGCCTCGAAACGAACGCGCACGGCGGCGTCGCGTGGATTGCGCGCGTGGATGCGCCGGAGCGGCTCCGCATCTCGGGCGTCAGCGGGCTCGTGCGCGTCGAAGGTGACCACAGCGAGCTGCACGTGGAGCGCTTGCCCCCCGAGCTCGAAGGGCTGAACGCGCCGAACGCGCGCCCGCTGGGCGCCGAGGCGGCGCCTGGGTCGGGGCGGCGCTGCCTGTACGTGCCATTCGCCCGCGGCGGGCGGCTGCTCGGCATCGTGCGCCTCACGGACAAGCTCGACGGCGGCGACTTTCAGGAGGCGGACCTCGCGGTCGCAGAGCGGCTCGGGGCCTTCGCGGCGCAGGCGCTCGCCAACGCCTTCGCGTTTCGCACGCTCGAGGGGCGGTCGTTTCGCGAACCGGTCAGCCAGGCCTACACGAAGGCGTACCTCGACGACGTGGTCGAGCACGAGATCCAAAAGTCGCGGCGCTTCGATCGCTGCTTCTCCGTGCTGAAGCTCGAAGTCGACCAGCTCGGCGCGGCGACGGCCGGGCTGCCTCACGGGCAGGTGGAGAGCGTGCTCGCCGAGGTCGCTGCCAGTCTCGCGCGCTCGCTGCGTGCGTCGGACCTGTTCGCGATCGAAGGCGAGGGCCTCTACTACGCGCTGCTTCCCGAGACGGACGCGCTCGGCGCTGCGGTGAGCAAGCGGCGCCTGCGCGGCGCGCTCGAGCGCTCTCCGGCGCTGCGTGGGCTGCCCGGGACGCCAGCCGTGCTCGCCGCGTGCGTCACGTTTCCAGGCGACGGCGAGCGCGGCGATGCGCTCTGGAGCAGCCTCAACGCGCGCATCGTCGACGATCGCGCCAGCTTCGTGCGCGCGCGCGCGCCGGAGCAGGCGCCATTCCGCGGCCTCGCCGACGCGCTGCTGGCCGAGGCGCCGACGATCTCGGGGGCGCTCACGGAGCAGGCCGCGATCTTCCAGCTCGACGAGATCTCGCGGCGTCCGCACGAGCGCGGCCTGTTGTTCGTGGGCGCCGGCGGCGCGCTCAGCGCGCCCGTGCGCGGCGCGCTCGAGCAGCTGCGCGGGCTTGCGAACAAGACCGACGTCGTGCTCGTCGCCGAGCGCGCGGCCGATGAGCCGCCGGGTCTGCCCGTGACGTGGGTCTCTCCGCTGCGGGCCGGCACGGACACCCCGTTCGTCGTCTACTTCGGCGAGCGCCCGGCGTACGCACTCGTGCGCGAGCCGTGGCGCGACGACTCGGACGTTTCGCTCTATCACACCGCGGACCGCGTGCTCGTCGAGCACCTCACCTTCCAGCTGGGCCGCGATCTCGGGATTCCCATCGGTGGATGACACGATTCTGATTGCAGACGCCGATCGCGCCCGCGCGAGCCGCCTCGCGCGAGAGCTGGCGGAGCGCGGCTTCGGCGCGGCGTTCGCGGAGACCGGCGCCGCTGCGCTCGAGGCCGCCATCGCCGACGTGCCCGACGTGCTCGTGGCGACGCAGGACTTGCCGCTGATCGCTGCGCCTCGCCTCGCGGAGATTCTGCGCGCGAACCCGCGCACGCGCGCCGTGCGGCTCGTCTACGTCGGCGCCGACGCCGCGCAGGAGCGCAGCCGCTTCGACGAAGCGCTCACGGACGAAGCGCAGATCGCCGAGCGCGTGGAAGCGCTGTTCGGCAAGCGCGAGAGGCTCGGCGCCGTCGAGCGCGCCAGCGCGAGCGAGGTGACGGTGGAGGGCGATCTCGCGCAGGTCGCCCTCGCCGACGTGCTGCAGCTGCTCCACCAGAACCGCCGCACCGGGCGGCTCTCGGTCACGCGCAGCGCTGGCGTGCAGCCGCGCGATCGCGGCGAGGTGTGGCTGCGCGACGGCAACATCGTGCAGGCGAACGCGGCTCCGCGCGCGCAGGACGAGAAGGCGCTCTATCGCATGCTCGGCTGGAGTGAGGGCGGCTTCGCCTTCGCGCCGAGCGACGAGATGCGCGCCGCGCGCATCCAGACGCCCACGCGCGCGCTGCTGCTCGAAGGCATGCGCCAGCTCGACGAGTGGAATCAGCTCGTGCGCGGCCTCCCGCCGGACAGCGCGCGCGTCGCGATCGCGATGCCGGCGGCGCAGATCCCGAAGGTGGTGCACCCCGTCGCGCAGGAGGTGCTGCTGCTGCTCGAGGCATACGACGACGTGCGCACGATCGTCGACCACTGCACGCACTCCGATTATCAGGTGCTGCGCACGCTCCAGACGCTGATCGACCGCGGCATCGTGAAGCTGCGCCGCGAGTGCGACCGCCGCTTCGGCGCCCAGGGGCTCGCGCTGTTCGACGCGCCGCTGGCGAAGCGCTTCCGCGACTGGCTGGAGAGCGGGCGGCCGCGCAGCGCGTCGCTCGCGCCCGCAAAGCTCCTGCTCGCGTCCGCGGACCCCGCCGCCACGGCAGACCTCTTGCGCGCCCTCGAGCAGCTGCCGGGCGTCGAGCGCATCGCGTCGGGCGCCGGTGGCGTGACGGCGCGCGACCTCGTGCCGCTCGTACGGCTATCCGTCGCGGACGGCCTCGCGATCGAGCTGATCCACCTCCCGGCGCGCCCGCTCTACGCGCCGCTCTGGCCCGCCGCCGCGCACGGCGCGCTCGGCCTCATCCTCCTGCACGTCACGCCCATCGCCGAGTCGGAGGCGCAGCTGCGCGCCGCGAGCGATGCATTCCAGCGCGTGCCCGACAGCCGCGTGTTTCACGTGCTGCTGCTGCGCAAGGGCGAGCGCATCGCGCCTGACGCGGTGCAGGAGAAGCTGGCGTTGCTGAGCCACGCCTCGCTGTTCCTGCTGCACCTCGATGGCGAGCGAGACTCCGCGCCGCTGCTGCGCACGATGCTCGCGCGGGTGATCCCGTGAGCGCGGTCGACTGGGCGCGCTTCCCGATCTTCGCGGACCTCGCGGAGAGGGAGCTCGCGATCCTCGCCGACGTGGTCGAGGAGCAGGCGCTCCGGGCGGGCGAAATGCTCTGCCTCGAGGGCAGCGAGGCCGACGGCGCGTTCCTGCTCGTAGACGGCGCGCTCGACTGCTCACGCGAAGGAGTGGGCGAGCTGCCGCGGATCGAGGCGCCCGCCGCGCTCGGCCTCGCGGCGCTCGCGCGCAGCGGCAACCGCGAGGCCTCGCTGAAGGCCGCCGCGCCGTCCCGTGTGCTGCTCCTCACGCGCACCGCCTTCCACCGCTTCGCGCAGGACGCGCCGCAGGCCGCGGTGCGCGTGCTCGAGGCGGTCGTGCGCGAGCTCGGGGGGGGGCGCTGCACGCCTCGACCGCCGCGCTGCTTCCCCCGAAGAGCTGAGGTCCTGCGCCGCCCGGGCGCGGAGCTCTCCCCGAGAGCGGATCCGCTGCCGCGCGAAGCGTCGTGAGGTGCTCGGTCTCACGCGTCCCCCGCAATCCAATGGTTGACCGTCGGAGAGGGCCTTCGTATGTTGCGCCGCCAATCCGGGGCGGCGAGCAGGACTTCTCCTCTTGGGCTTGGTCTATCTCGGCGCCAGCGGTGAACGCGGAGGCGCGATGGACGAGAGCCGGATTCGCGAGGCGCTGACCTTCGACGACGTGCTGCTGACGCCGGGCGCGTCGGAGGTGCTGCCGAAGGACGTCTCCCTAATAACTCAGCTGACGCGCGAGATCGAGCTGGCGATGCCAATCGTCTCGGCGGCGATGGACACCGTCACCGAGCACGCGAGCGCGATCTGCCTCGCACAGCACGGCGGCATCGGCGTGATTCACCGCAACCTCTCGGTGGAGGCGCAGGCCGGCGAGGTCGACAAGGTGAAGCGCTCCGAGTCGGGCATGATCGTCGACCCGTGGACGCTGCCACCGGACGTGCCGATCGCCGAGGCGATGGCGCTGATGGCGAGCCGCAAGATCTCGGGCGTACCGATCACGCAGGGCGGCAAGGCGGTGGGCATTCTCACGAACCGCGACCTGCGCTTCGTGAAGGACGCGACGCGCCCGATCTCGAGCGTGATGACGAAAGAGAACCTCGTGACGGTGCCGCCTGGCACGACGCGCGAGCGCGCGAAGGAGCTGCTGCACGAGCACCGCATCGAGAAGCTGCTCGTCGTCGACGGCGGCGGCGCGCTGCGCGGGCTGATCACGATCAAGGACATCGAGAAGAGCGAGCGCTTCCCGAGCGCGTCGAAGGATGCGCTCGGCCGCCTGCGCTGCGGCGCGGCGGTCGGCGCCGGGCCCGACAACGTGGCGCGCGCGCAGGCGCTCGTGAACGCGGGCGTCGACGTGATCGTGGTCGACACCGCGCACGGCCACTCCGCGGGCGTGCTCGAGACGATCGTCGCGCTGCGCCGCACGTTCCCGGAGCTGCCGATCATCGGCGGTAACGTCGCGACGGCGGAGGGCGCGGAGGCGCTCGTAAAGGCGGGCGTGTCGGGCGTGAAGGTCGGCGTCGGCCCCGGCTCGATCTGCACCACGCGGGTGGTGGCCGGCGTCGGCGTGCCGCAGCTCACGGCGGTGATGGACGCCACGAAGGTCGCATCTCGCTTCGGCGTGCCGGTGATCGCGGACGGCGGAATCAAGTTCTCCGGCGACGTGGTGAAGGCGCTCGCGGCGGGCGCGGGCACCGTGATGATCGGCTCGCTGTTCGCGGGCACCGACGAATCGCCCGGCGAGGTGATCCTCTACCAGGGCCGCTCCTACAAGGTCTACCGGGGCATGGGCTCGCTCGGCGCGATGGCCGAGGGCAGCAAGGACCGATACTTCCAGGGCGACGTCGAGGACAACCGCAAGCTCGTGCCGGAAGGCATCGAGGGCCGCGTGCCGTATCGCGGCTCGCTCTCGAGCAGCATCCACCAACTGCTCGGCGGCCTGCGCTCCGGCATGGGCTACTGCGGCGCCGCGACGCTCCAGGACCTGCGCACGAAGGCGCGCTTCGTGCGCATCTCGCAGGCGGGCCTGGTCGAGAGCCACGTGCACGACGTGATCATCACGAAGGAGGCTCCGAACTATCGGATCGACTGATCCGAGCCCGCGGCAGCGCGGCATCCCCCGCCGCCCCTAACAACCAACCCGGCGGCTTCCCCTCGGCTGCCCCACCGAGATTTCCCCCATGTCCGCCGACGCCCACGCCGACCGCATCCTCATCCTCGACTTCGGGGCCCAGTACAGCCAGCTGATCGCGCGCCGCATCCGCGAGCAGCGCGTCTACTGCGAGATCCAGCCTCCGAACTGGCCGCTCGAGAAAATTCGCGCCTTCGCGCCGAAGGGCATCGTGCTCTCGGGCGGGCCGTCGAGCGTGTACGCGGAAGGCGCGCCGAGCTGCGACGAGGGCGTGTACGAGCTCGGGGTGCCGGTGCTCGGGATTTGTTACGGGCAGCAGCTGATGGCCTACCAGCTCGGCGGCGTGGTCGAGAAGGCCGAGGCGCGCGAGTACGGCCGCGCGGCGCTGCACGTCGAGAAGCCGCACCCGCTGTTCGCGGGGCTCGGCGGCGCGGACCGCAACGTGTGGATGAGCCACGGCGATCGCGTGCTGCGCCTGCCCGACGGCTTCGAGGTGATCGCGACCAGCGCGAACTCGCCCTTCGCGGCGGTGGCGCATCGCTCGAGGCCCCTCGTCGGCGTGCAGTTCCACCCCGAGGTGCTGCACACCGAAGGCGGCGACGTGCTGCTGCGCAACTTTGCGCTCGGCATGTGCGGCGCGCGCCCGAACTGGACGGTGGACGCGTTCGTCGACAGCGCCGTCGCGCGCGTGCGCGAGCAGGTCGGCGCGGGGCGCACGATCTGCGGGCTCAGCGGCGGCGTCGACTCCTCGGTCGCGGCGGCGCTCGTGCACCGCGCGATCGGCGATCAGCTCACGTGCATCTTCGTCGATCACGGCTTGCTGCGAGAAGGCGAGCGCGCCGAGGTCGAGCGCACCTTCCGCGAGAACCTGCACGTGAAGCTCGTGACGGTGGATGCGAGCGAGCGCTTCCTCAGCGCGCTCGCGGGCGTGACGGACCCCGAGAAGAAACGCCGCATCATCGGCCACCTCTTCATCGAGGTGTTCGACGCCGAGGCCGCGAAGCTCGGCGGCGCGGACTACCTCGTGCAAGGCACGCTCTATCCCGACGTGATCGAGAGCATCTCGGTGCGTGGGCCGTCGGCGACGATCAAGACGCACCACAACGTGGGCGGCCTGCCGGAGCGTATGCGCCTCAAGCTCGTCGAACCGCTGCGCGAGCTGTTCAAGGACGAGGTGCGCGCGGCCGGGCGCCAGCTCGGACTCCCGCACGTGATGGTCGGGCGGCACCCATTCCCTGGCCCGGGCCTCGCGATCCGCGTGATCGGCGAAGTCACGCGCGAGCGGCTCGCGATCCTGCGCCGCGCCGACGCGATCTTGATCGAGGAGATCCGCCGCGCGAACTGGTACGACCAGATCTGGCAGGCCTTCGCCGTGTTCCTCCCGATCCAGAGCGTGGGCGTGATGGGCGACGAGCGCACCTACGAGAACACCATCGCGCTGCGCTGCGTGTCGAGCGCCGACGCGATGACGGCGGACTGGTCGCGCCTCCCGCACGAGCTGCTCGCCACGATCTCGAGCCGCATCACGAACGAGGTGAAGGGCGTGAACCGCGTCGTCTACGACGTGTCGTCGAAGCCGCCGGCCACGATCGAGTGGGAGTGAGCGCGTGACCGCCTTCACGCACCTCCACCTGCACACGCAGTACTCGCTGCTCGACGGCGCGATCAAGCACAACCCGCTGTTCGAGCGCGTGAAGGCGCTCGGGCAGAGCGCGATCGCGATGACCGATCACGGCAACTTGTTCGGGGCGGTCGAGTTCTACGAGAAGGCCGTCGCGAACGGGGTGAAGCCGATCATCGGCTGCGAGGCCTACATCGCGGCGGGCTCGCGCTTCGACAAGGAGAAGCGCGAGAAGGACGCGAGCGGCTACGACGCGATCAGCCACCAGTTGCTGATCGCGACGAACGAGGTCGGGTACAAGAACCTGATGGTCCTGATCTCGAAGGCGTACCTCGAGGGGTTCTACTACAAGCCGCGCATCGACCTCGAGCTGCTGGCGAAGCACAGCGAAGGGCTCGTGACGACCTCCGGCTGCCTCAGCTCGCTCGTCTCGCGGCGCATTCTCGCGGGCGACTCGAACGCGGCGTGGGCGATGGCCGAAGAGTTCTCGCGCATGTTCAAGGGCGCGTACTACCTCGAGCTGCAGCGGCACGGCATTCCCGACCAGGATCGCGTCAACGCCGAGCTCTTGAAGATGGCGAGCGACCTGCGCCTGCCGCTGCTCGCCACGAACGACGCGCACTACCTCGAGCACAGCGACCACGAGCACCACGACGCGCTGCTCTGCATCGGCACCGCCGCGAACCTCGACGACCCGAACCGCTTCCGCTTCGACGGCCGCGGCTTCTACGTGAAGAGCGGCGACGAGATGCTCGAGCTCTTCCACGATCACCCGAGCGCGGTGCACAACTCGATGGAGATCGCCGAGCGCTGCTCGCTCGAGATCCCCATGGGCAAGTACCACATGCCCGAGTTCCAGGTCGCGGCGAACACGACGCGCGAGGCGGTGCTGATCGCGAACTCGCACGCCGGGCTGCGCAAGCGATTTGGCCTCGCGCCCGATGAGCCGCTTCCGAAGAAGCTCGCGGAGTACGGGAAGCGCCTCGAGTACGAGCTCGGCGTGATCCAGCAGATGGGCTTCGCCGGCTACTTCCTGATCGTCGCCGACTTCATCGGCTACGCGCGGAACCACGGCATCCCCGTCGGCCCCGGCCGCGGCTCTTCGGCAGGCAGCCTCGTCGCGTGGAGCCTCGGCATCACCGGCGTCGATCCGATCGAGTACGACATCATCTTCGAGCGCTTCTTGAATCCCGAGCGCATCTCGATGCCGGACATCGACGTCGACTTCTGCATGCGCGGGCGCGGCCAGGTGATCGAGTACGTCTCGAAGAAGTACGACGAAGAGGGCCGCGGCGACGACGGCCGCAAAGTCGCTCAGATCATCACGTTCGGAACGCTGCAGGCGCGCGCCGTGCTGCGCGACGTCGGGCGCGTGATGGGCATGCCGTTCGGCGACGTGGACCGCATCGCGAAGCTGATCCCCGAGACGCTCGGCATCAAGATCGACGAGGCGCTCGAGCAGAGCCCGGAGCTGCGCGCGCGCGTCGAGTCCGACGGGCAGATCGCGAAGCTGATCGAGACGGGCCGGCGGCTCGAAGGGCTGACGAGACACGCATCGACCCACGCGGCCGGCGTCGTGATCGGCGACGTCCCGCTGATCCAGCTCGCGCCGCTCTACCGCGACGCGAAGACGGGCGACGTGGTCGTGCAGTACGACATGCGCTGCGTCGAGAAGATCGGCCTGATCAAGTTCGACTTCCTCGGCCTGAAGACGCTGACCGTGCTCGCCGACGCCGAGCGCAACGTGCGCGCGAGCGGCGCCCGCGACTTCGACGTGGAGAAGATCCCGCTCGACGACGAGAAGACGTTCGAGCTTCTCTCGCGCGGCGACACCGAGGGCGTGTTCCAGATGGAATCGTCCGGGATGACCGACCTCGTGACGAAGCTGAAGCCGCGCACGTTCAAGGAGATCATCCCGCTGATCGCGCTCTACCGGCCGGGCCCGCTCGGCTCGGGCATGGTCGAGGACTACGTCGCGCGCAAGCACGGGCAGGCGAAGGTCGAGTACCTCGTGCCCGAGCTGCAGGAGCTGCTCGCCGAGACGCTCGGGGTGATCGTCTATCAGGATCAGGTGCTGCAGATCGCGAACCGGCTCGCGGGCTACTCGCTCGGCGAGGCGGACTTGTTACGGCGCGCGATGGGCAAGAAGAAGCCCGAGGAGATGGCGAAGCACCGCGACAAATTCGTCGCGGGCTGCGCGGCCAAGCAGATCGATCCGAAGAAGGCCGCGACGCTGTTCGACCAGATCGCGGAGTTCGCGGAGTACGGCTTCCCGAAGGCGCACTCGACGGCGTACGCGTTCGTCACGTACCAGACCGCGTATCTCAAGGCGAACCATCCGCGCGAGTACTGGGCGGCGCTGCTCTCGATCGAAGCCGGCAACCACGACAAGCTCGCGCGCTACATCGCGCACGCGCGCGACCGCAAGATGGACGTGCTGCCGCCCGACGTGAACGAGAGCGCGCGCGACTTCACGCCGGTCGCGGAGGGCATTCGCTTCGGACTCGCGGGCGTCAAGAACGTCGGCGAGGGCGCGATCGAGTCGATCCTCGGCGTGCGCGGCGAGAGCGGCGCGTTCACCTCGCTGTTCGACTTCGCCTCGCGCGTCGACTCGCGCAAGGTGAACCGCCGCGTGGTCGAGGCGCTCGTGAAGTGCGGCGCCTACGACTCGCTGCACAAGAACCGCGCCTCGGTGTGGAACGCGCTCGACTCCGCGCTCGAGAGCGGCGCCGCGGCGCAGCGCGACCGCGAGATCGGGCAGGAGAGCCTGTTCGGCGACGGCGGCGGCTCGACGAGCGCCGCGCGCGAGCTGCCCGAAGCGCCGGCGTGGACCGAGGCGGAGCGGCTCTCGAACGAGAAAGAGGTGCTCGGCTTCTACGTCACGGGCCATCCGCTCGAAGCGCACGCCGCGGCGCTTCGCCGCTTCACGGACGTGACCGCGGTCGCGGCCTCCGAGAAGGTGGGGCGCGAGGTGCGCGCGGGCGGAGTGATTACGGCGCTGCGTGAGACGCGTACGCGGCGCGGACAGACGATGGGCTTCGCGACGCTCGAGGACGCCACGGGCAGCTTCGAGCTCGTGATCTTCGCCGAGCCGTTCGGCGTGCATCGCGCGCTGCTGAAGCGCGCGCTCGAGTCGGCCTCGCAGGCGGGCGGCGGCGTGCTGCCCGTGATCGTGTCGGGATCGCTCGAGAGCGCCGACCCGCCGCGCATGATCGCGCGCGACCTCTACTCGCTCGCCGAAGCGGAGGAGAAGCTCGCTGCGCGCGTCACGATTCGCGTGCTCGCCACCGAGTCGACGCACGACCGCATGGCGGCGCTCAAGGCGGTGCTCGGCAAGCACGGCGGCGACTGCTCGGTCTCGCTGCACGTCACGATCCTGGGCGAGAGCGAGACGGTGCTCGCGCTGCCGGACACGCTAGCGGTGACGCCGACGGAGGCGCTGCTCGCCGACGTGAACGCGCTGTTCGGCCGCCCCGTCGCCGAGGTCGCGCTGTGAGCTTGCGCGCGGCGTGGGTGATCGCGCTGCTGCTCACTCCGCTCGCCTCGCTCGCGGCGGGCGGCGCCGTGCGCGTGCAGGCGGACGGCGCATTCGCGCTCCCGCCGCGGATTCCGGGAGCGCCGCCCGCGCCGAAGCCCGATGCGGAGACGCTGCGCGCGCGGCGGCAGGCCGCGGTCGCGAAGGGCATCGAGAACGCCGTGCTTTCGTACGCGGCGCAGTTCGCGCGCGAAGACGCGCGCGACGACGAGGCGGCACTGCGCGCGGCGCTCGGCAAGCTCGCCGACTACACGCTCGGTCACGGCGTGCTGGCGGACCTCGGCGTGCGTGAGCCCAAGCCGAAGCGGCAGCCCGGCGACCCGCCGCCGAAACCTCGGAAGGCGACGGACCCGATCCCGCTCGAGCACGCCTGGCGAGTGGAGGCGGTGGTCGACGCCGCGCGAGTGCAGGCGGCGCTCGCAGCGGCGGGCCTCGCGCTCGTCAGCGGCGCCGATGCCGGGGCGACCACGCAGGTGATTCTCGAGGCGCCCTACGACGCGCAGGCGCTCGCAGCGCTGCGCGCCCGCATTTCGGCGATTGGGGCACAAAGCGCGGTCCCGCGCCGGTTCGAAGCCGCCGAGATCACCCTGTTCGTGACCGGACTGCCGGCGGACGTGCTTGCGCGCCGACTCGCGAGCGAGCCGCCTGCGGGCTTCAGCGCAGAAGCCACCGTGCCAGAGAGTGCGCCGGCGTCCGTCCGCGTCCGCTTGCATCCGGAACGCACGGGTCTCGCCCCGGCGAGGGGGCCGAAGGCGCCCTGAAGGCGTGGGTTTGATTGACACCCCAAGCCGAAAACGGTATTGAAATCGCCTCTTTAGAGGAACTTCAGACACGTAGCTCAGTTGGCTAGAGCGCCGCCTTGACATGGCGGAGGTCGGCGGTTCGAGCCCGCCCGTGTCTACCAAGCCTTTCGACCCACCTGGCCGCTCACCCCGCTCGGGGCGCGGCAGTCAGCCCGAGAAGACCGAGTCCACACGGAATGTCGCTCTCGTCCCAACACCGTTCATGAGCTCCATCGAGGTCGGCCTGCCCGACGGTCGAAAGCTCACGGTGTCTGCCGGTGCGACCGTGCTCGAAGTTGCGGCGCAGATCGGCCGCGGGCTCGCGAAGGCCGCGCTCGCGGGGCGCATCGACGGCAAGCTCGTGGACCTGCGCACGCCGCTGCGCACGAACGTGTCGCTCCAGATCGTGACGGACCGCGACCCGCAGGGCGCCGAGGTGATCCGCCACTCCGCAGAGCACGTGATGGCCGACGCGGTGAAGCGGCTCTTTCCCGAGGCGCAGGTCGACGCCGGCCGCGCCGATCACAGCGAGAAGTTCCAGTACGACTTCAAGGTCGCGCGGCCGTTCACGCCCGACGACCTCGCGCGCATCGAGGACGAGATGCGCCGCATCCTCGCGGAGGGCGCCGCGTTCTCGCGCGAAGTGATCTCGCGCGACGAGGCGAAGAAGCTGTTCGCTTCGATGGGCGAGGAGCTGAAGCTCTCGCGCCTGGGCGACATCCCGGAAGGCGAGGAGATCACGGTCTTCCGCCACGGCCGCTTCGTCGATCTCTGCCGCGGCCCCCACGTGCAGCACACGGGCCAGATCGGCGCGCTGAAGCTGCTCGAGTCGTCGGGCAATTATTGGCGCGGCGACGAGCGCAATCCGATGCTGCAGCGCATCTACGGCACCGCGTTCGCGTCGCAGAAAGAGCTCGACGCGCACCTCGCCGCCGTCGAGCAGGCCAAGGCGCGCGATCACCGCCGCCTCGGCGCGCAGCTGAAGCTCTTCCACATCGACCCGATCTCGCCCGGCGCGCCGTTCTGGCTCCCGCGCGGCATGGCGCTCTACAACGGCCTCGTCGCGTTCGTGCGCTCGCTCTATCCGAAGTACGGCTACCAGGAAGTGATGGCGCCGCAGCTCTTCCGGGCGGAGCTGTTCAAGACCTCGGGCCACTACGACAACTTCCGCGACGACATGTTTTGGTTCGCCGGCGCCGACGAGGGCGAAGAGCTCGGCGTGAAGGCGATGAACTGCCCCGGCCACTGCCACCTGTTCGGGCTCGAGAAGCGCAGCTACCGCGATCTGCCGCTGCGCCTCGCGGAGTTCTCGCGCCTTCACCGCAACGAGCGCAGCGGCACGCTCACCGGCCTCGCGCGCGTGCGCACCTTCGCGCAGGACGACGCGCACATCTATTGCGAGCCCGAGCAGGTGGAGGCGGAGATCCACCGCTTCTTCCAGATGCTGCGCGAGATCTACGACGCGCTCGGGTTGTCAGGGATCGAGGTGAATCTCGAGACGCGGCCGGAGAAGGGCTTCCTCGGCAAGCCCGCCGACTGGGAGCGCGCGCAGACGGCGCTGATGGAGGGCGTGCAGAGCGCGGGCTACGCGTGCGGCATCAAGCCAGGCGACGCCGCGTTCTACGGCCCGAAGATCGCGTGCGACGTGCGCGACGCGATCGGTCGCGCCTGGACGCTCGGCACGCTGCAGATGGACATGGCGATGCCGGGCCGCTTTGCGCTGCGCTACATCGGACGCGACGGCAAGGAGCACCAGCCCGCGATGCTGCACCGCGCGGTGCTCGGCTCGCTCGAGCGCTTCATCGCGCTTTACATCGAGCACACCGCGGGCGACTTCCCGCTCTGGCTCGCGCCCGATCAGGTCGTGGTGCTGCCGATTACGGATCGCCATCGCGAGTACGGCGCGAAGGTGCGAGACGCGCTCAGCGCTGCGGGATTGCGGGCAGCGCTCGACGACCGCGCCGAGAAGCTGAACTACAAGATTCGCGAAGCCGAGCTGATGAAGATCCCGGTGATGGCCGTGGTCGGCGATCAGGAGCAGGCCGCGAGCACCGTCACTCCGCGCTTCCGCGCGCGGGGCGAACGCAATGCGGCGGCGATGGCGCTGGATGCCTTCGTCGCCGATCTCTCCGCGCGCGTCGCGCGGCGAGAGACCTAACAAGAACGGAGGGTACGGATATCGCCGAGAAGGACACCACGCGCGTCAACGAGCGCATCCGCGTTCGGGAGATTCTCGTAATCGGAGCCGAGGGCGAACAGCTCGGCGTGATGAGCCCCGAAGTCGCGATGGTGAAGGCTCAGGAAGTCGGCCTCGATCTCGTCGAGGTCGCGCCGAACGCGCGGCCGCCGGTTTGCCGGATCATGGATTACGGCAAGTACAAGTACGAGCAGAAGAAGAAGGCAGCCGTGGGCAAGGCGAAGGGCAAGGGGCGTACGGCGCAGCTCAAAGAGGTGAAGATGCGCCCCGCGACCGACGAGCACGATCTCCAGTTCAAGCTGAAGAACGCGCGCCGGTTCCTGATCGACGGCGACAAAGTCAAAGTGACCGTGATGTTCAAGGGCCGCGAGATGGCGCACCGCAAGGCGGGCTACGACAAGCTCGACCAGGTGCGCGCCGTGCTCGGCGACCTCGTCACCGTGGAGAGCAACCCGCAGATGCTCGGGCGCGCTCTCTCGATGACGCTGGTGCCGAACCGCGAAGTGGCGGAAGCCATGCGCAAAGCGGAAGAGCAGGAGGCGGCGCGCCTGGCCGCGGCAGAAGAAGCGGAGCGCGCGGCGAAGGCGCCCGCCGCGCCCGAGAAAGAAACCCACGCCTGATCGTGCGTGGCGAACCACGCTCCGAGGAGTTCCGATGCCGAAGATGAAATCGCACAAGGGCGCGCAGAAGCGCATCAAGCGGACGGCGAGCGGCAAGCTCACGTACCAGAAGCGCAACAAGCGCCACATCCTGACCAAGAAGTCGAGCAAGCGGAAACGCCAGCTCCGCAACAAAGGCATCTTGGCGCCGGGCGACGCGAAGAAGGTCGACCAGCTGATCCCGTACCTCTAGAGCGGGCGCGGCTCGAGCGCGGGAAGGAACCGCGCCACCGCACCGCATTCACGATTCGAGGAGAACGTCATGTCCCGTGTCAAACGCGGCGTCACCAAACACCGCCGCCACAAGAAGATTCTCGACGCCGCCGAAGGTTATTACGGCGCGCGCAGCAAGCTGATCAAGCGAGCGCGCGAGACCGTCGAGCGCGCGCAGAAGTACGCCTACCGCGACCGCAAGCAGCGCAAGCGCGAGTTCCGCAAGCTCTGGATCGCGCGCATCAACGCCGCCGCGCGCGAGCACGGCCTCTCCTACAGCCGCCTGATCGCCGGCCTCGCGAAGGCTGGCATCGAGCTCGACCGCAAGAACCTCGCCGACCTCGCGGTGGCGGACCCTGCGGCGTTCGCGGGGCTCGCCAAAGCGGCCGGCGCGAGCGCCTAACCAACGGGCGCACGAGATGCCGAGCGCCGCGAGCGAGCTAGCCGAGATCCTGCGCGAGGCGGAGCCCGTGCTCGCGGACGCCCGCACGCCGCAGGAGCTCGTCGAGCTGCGCGCGCGCTTCCTCGGCAAGAAGGGCAGCGTGTCGGGCGTCCTGCGCACGCTCGGCTCGCTCGCGCCCGAGGAGCGCGCGGCGCTCGGCGCCGCGGCGAACGCGGCGAAGGCGCGCATCGAGGCGTGGGCCGACGCGCGCGAGGCGCAGCTGCGCGGCGCGCAGCAGGCCGCGGCGCTCGCGCAGCATCGCCTCGACGTGACGCTGCCGAGCGCCGGCGCGCCGCGCGGGCACATGCACCCCGTGAGCCGCATCGAGCTGGAGATGCAGCGCTTCTTCGCGGGCCTCGGCTACTCGCTCGAAGACGGCCCCGAGGTCGAGACCGACTGGAACAACTTCGGCGCGCTCAACTTCCCCGAGGACCACCCCGCGCGCGACACGCAAGACACGTTCTTCGTCGACGGCGGCCACTTGTTACGGACGCAGACCTCGAACGTCCAGATCCGCGGCATGACGGGGCGCAAGCCGCCCTTCCGCCTGATCACGACGGGCCGCGTCTATCGCCACGACCTCGACGCCACGCACTACCCGATGTTCCATCAGATCGAGGGCATCTGTGTCGGCCCGAACGTCACGTTCGGCGACCTCAAGGGCACGCTCTACGCCTTCGCCCGCCACGTGTTCGGGGCGAACACCGAGCTGCGCTTCCGTGCGCACTTCTTTCCCTTCACCGAGCCGAGCGCCGAGATGGACTTTCGCTGGGGCGATCGTTGGCTCGAGTGGGGCGGCTGCGGAATGATCCATCCGACCGTGCTGCGCAACTGCGGCATCGATCCCGACCAGCATCAGGGCTTCGCGTTCGGCATGGGCTTCGATCGCGTGGCGATGGATCGCTTCGGCATTCCGAACATCCAGCTCATGTTCGATGGCGACGTGCGCGTGCTGGAGCAGTTCTGATGCGCGTCGCAGTGAGCTGGCTCGAGGAGTGGATCGGACTTCCTCCAGTGGAGGCGCTGTGCGAGCGCCTCACGACCGCGGGCATCGAGATCGAGGGCGTGGAGCGCACGGGGCCCGATCTCTCGGGCGTGCGCGTCGGCCACGTCGTGGCGCGCGAGAAGCACCCCGATGCGGACAAGCTCTCGCTCTGTCGCGTCGACGTCGGCGAGGGCGAGCCGCTCGAGATCGTGTGCGGCGCGCCGAACGTCGCGGCGGGGCAGCGAGTGGCGGTCGCGCTCGTGGGCGTGGATCTCCCCGGCGGCCTGCGCATCAAGAAGTCGAAGATCCGCGGCGTCGTCTCGAACGGGATGATCTGCTCTGCGCGCGAGCTGGGCCTCGGGGAGAGCCACGACGGGATTCTCGTGCTCGACGCCAGCGCACCCGTCGGGAGGCCACTGCCCGAGGTGTTACGGACGGGCGACACGGTGCTCGACTTCGAGCTCACGCCGAACCGCGGCGACTGGGCCTCGATGCTCGGCATCGCGCGCGAGGTGCGCGCGCTGTTCGGCGGCGAGCTCCGCTTCCCGCAGCTCGCGCCACGCGAGTCGGGCGACGCCGCGGCGAAGCACGTGCGCGTCGCGATCGAAGATCGCGCGGGCTGCTCGCGTTACGCGGCCCGCGTCGTGCGCGGCGTGCGCGTGGCGCCGTCGCCCAAGTGGGTCGTCGACAAGCTCGAAGCCGCAGGGGTGCGCAGCGTCAACAACGTCGTCGACGTGACGAACCTCGTGATGCTCGAGCTCGGCCAGCCGCTGCACGCGTTCGATCTCGATCGCGTGCGCGGCACGGTGCGCGTGCGCGCGGCCAAGGCGGGCGAGAAGCTGCGCACGCTCGACGGCCAGGACCGCACGCTCGAAGCGGGCGATCTCGCGATCGCTGACGACTCGGGCGCGATCGCGCTCGCCGGCGTGATGGGCGGCGCCGAGAGCGAGGTTCACGAGGGCACCACGAACGTGCTGCTCGAGAGCGCGCACTTCGACCCGAGGCGCGTGCGCAAGACCGCGCGCCGGCTCGGGCTGCACAGCGAGGCGAGCTACCGCTTCGAGCGCGGCGTCGACCCCGACGGTCAGGCGCGCGCGGCGGATCGCGCGGCCCTGCTGCTCGCGGAGCTCGCGGGCGGAAGCGTCGCGCCGGGCGTGGTCGAGGCGCTCGGCGAACCCGTGCGGCGCGCGAGCGAGATCAGCCTCGATCCTGCGCGCGCGAATCGCTTGCTCGGCACGCAGCTCTCGGCGAGCGAGATGATCGCGCTGCTCGCGCGCGTCGACGTCGCTGCAGAGCCCGCGGGCGCGCTCCTGCGCTGCAAGCTCCCGCGCTACCGCGGCGATCTCGCGATCCCCGAGGACCTGATCGAGGAGATCGCGCGCATTCACGGCTACGACGCGATTCCCGCGACGTTGCCGCCGGCCGCGCTCGAAGGCACCACGCTGCCGCCGCGCCGCGCGACGCTCGACGCCGCGCGCGCGAGCCTGGTCGCGTCGGGGCTGACCGAGCTGATGACGTTCGTCGGCGTCGATGCTGCGGAGCACGATGCCCTGCGCCTCGCGCCGAACGATCCGCGCCGTGCGTGCGTGCGCATCGCGAACCCGATTCACGCGAGCGACGACACGCTCCGCACGCAGCTCACCGGCACCGTGCTCCGCATCGCGCGCGCGAACCTCGCGCGCCAGGCGAGCGGGCTGCGCGTGTTCGAGATCTGGCGCGTGTTTCGCAAGGGCCCGCCCGGCGAGCTTCCGAGCGAGCCGCTCGAGGCGGTCGCGCTCATCACCGCAGGCGATGCCGGCGTGTGGGACCGCGCGGAGACGCCGCCGTTCTTCCAGGCGAAGGCGATCGCGGAGCGGCTGCTCGCCGATCTCGGTCACGCCGTCTCGTTCTCGGCCGGCGAGTGCGAGCCGTTCCTGCACCCGGGCGCTGCGGGGAGCTTCAGCGTCGCGGGCAAGTCCGTCGTGCGCGTCGGAGAGCTTCACCCCGAGGTCGCTGCCGCGTTCGAGATCGCCACGCCGTGCGCGCTCGTGGTCGCGGACGTCGAGGCTCTCGACGGCGCGAAGGCGGAGCCGCCGAAGTACCGGGAAGTCTCGAAGCACCCGCGCGTGGTGCGCGACATCGCGCTCTTGTTAGGTCGCGACACGGCGGCGGGCAGCGTGATCGCGACGATCCGGCGCCTCGCGGGAGCCTCGCTCACGTCGGTCACGGTGTTCGATCGATACGAAGGGAAGGGCGTGCCGGAGGGCAAGCTGAGCCTCGCGTTTCGCCTCGTCTTCCAGCGCACGGATCGAACGCTCACCGAGCAGGAAATCGCGAAGACCATGGAGCGCGTGGTGAACGCGCTGAAGCAAGAGCTCGGAGCCGAGCTTCGTTAGCCGCAAGCGCAGCCGAGCGAAGTCCAGATGGATAGGAGAGAGCCATGACGAAGGCCGAGATCGTCGAGCAAATCTACGAGCGGGTGGGCTTCTCGAAGAAGGAGTCCGCCGAGCTGGTGGAGCGCGTGTTAGACATCATCAAGGACACGCTCGCCGACGGCGAGAAGGTGAAGATCTCCGGCTTCGGCAACTTCGTCGTGCGCGAGAAGAACGCGCGCAAGGGCCGCAACCCGCAGACGGGCGAGGAGATCCGGCTCGCAGCGCGGCGCGTGCTCACGTTCAAGCCGAGCCTCGTGCTGAAGAACATCCTCAATGGCGAGGAGCCCGGCACCGACGACGCGCTCGACGACTGAGCGAGGTCAGCGCGCGCCCGGCAGGTGCTCGCGCGCCATCTCGACCAGCCGCTCCGCGCGCAGCGGGGGGACGCCCGCCACAGCCCACAGGTCGAAGTAAGGCGCTCCGCGGCGCAGCGGCACGACGAGCTCGAAGCCCGCGGCCTGCAGCGTTCCCACCAGCACGCGCTCGGTGAAGCCGCACTTGTGCGCCATGTACGTCTTGCCGCGCGCCACCTCGCCGCGGTGTCCGTACAGGATGTCGAGCGGCGCGATCGGGCCGGCGGGCGAAACGTACGCGGAGTCGGTGAGCTTGTCCTGTGCGACGAGCTCGCACACGGACTGCAGATCCGGGCAAGTGATCACCGCTAATCCGCCGGGCCGCAGCACGCGGCGAAACTCGGCGAGGGCGACGGGCACCTCGTGCGCGAACAGGTGCTCGAGGTTGTGACTCGAGAAGAGCGCCTCGACCGAAGCGTCGGCGACTTCCGCCATGTCCGTCATCGAGCCGACGATGTCGGACGCGGCGGCCGGGTCGATGTCGAGCCGGAGCTCGCGCCAACCCGGCGTGGCGAATCCGCGAGTGGTCGACTCGCGCCGCTTCGGTACGCAGCCCACGTGCAAGAACGTCTGCATCGCCTCGCTCCTTCGCGCACCTCATCGCTACGAGCTCGGCGCAGCTGGAGCGCAATCCCGCGCTCTGCGTAATTCCCGGTGAGCGACCCCGTCGCGCGAGCGGCGCGATTCCTCCGTGGAATCACTGGGCAAAACCCGTGTTTCGCGCGCTCGCGCGTCTCCGAGAAGCGCGAGGTGCACTTCGCCGCGAGGCCGTTGCGCGCGCCCTAACAAGTGCGCCGCACGGAGGGGAGCGGGCGGAAGGCGAGATCGGGAGCCAAGGCGCGTCGAGGAATGCGAACAGCGCCGGTCCCGAGACGAGCTGCCGCAGCGTCGTGAGATCCGCGAGCGCCTGCGCCGGGTTCGCGCCGCGTTCGCGCAGCCCGCGCGCGAAGGCGGCGTCGAACACGCGCGCCCCGAGCGCGGCATCGAGCGCCGCGCCCACGCGAATCGTGATCAGCCCGCGCGTCCACTCGAGGGCGCCGCCGAGCGCGAAGAAGGCGAGCGCGAGGACCGTCAGCAACGCGAGCGTCGTCTCGTTCCGGCTCGTGAGCACGCGATCGAAGATCTGCAGCATGTACAGCGAAGGCACGAGCATGAGCAGGTTCGTCGCGGCGGAGAACAGCGCGAGGTAGCGGAACAGCCGGCGGTGCTGGAGCAGCGCGGCGTCGATCTCGCGGGAGGGATCGAGCACGACAGGCCCCTGCGCAGTGCGACGGCGTGCGCAGCCCCGTGCTCGCGAGCGCCTCGGCTGCTCGCGTTATCGGAGCGTGCGCGCGCGGCCTGAACGCGACTGGCGCGTTTTTTCATCGGAGCGGCACGATTTCAGAATGAAACGTCGGCGCAAGAAAGCCTACGATGGCGCCTTCGCGACGGGGGCAGGCGATGGCAAAGCGGTCGGCGCGCAAGGCAGCCACGAAGAGCAGCAGCGGGCTCGCGCTCGAGAAGCGTTACTACCGGATCGGCGAAGTGGCGAAGCTCACGGGCATCAAGCCGTATGTGCTGCGGTACTGGGAGAGCGAGTTCCGCTGGATGGCGCCCGCGAAGTCTCGCTCGAAGCAGCGCCTCTACCGCGCGCGCGATGTCGAGGTCGTCGAGCTGATCAAGCGGCTCCTGTACGCGGAGCGCTTCACGATCGAGGGCGCGAAGAAGAAGCTGCGCGAGCTCGGCGTGGAGAAGGCGCTCGACGCGCCGCAGCTCGACCTCGCGCTCGGCGGCGATCCAGCCACGCAGCTGAAGCGCATTCGCGAGACGCTGCTGGAGGTGCGCGCGGCGCTCCTCGCATGAGCGATCTGCATGAGCGCTTGCGCGCGCTCGAAGCGGAGAGCGCGCCGCTCGAAGCGGATGCGCTGCGGCGCCGCGAGCTGGCGGATGCTGCGCTCGGCTACGGGGAGGCGCGCATCGACGAGATCGCGCGCGGCCCCGCAGCGCCGCAGACGCCTGCTCCGCGACTCGACGAGCTCGCCGTGCGAGACGAGCCGGCGCCGCTGGCGGACGTGCTCGCGCGGCTCGAGCGCAACGTCGAGGCGGGCGCGGCGCGTCCCGCGTCGGGGCGCTTCTTCGCGTACATCCCGGGCGGGAATCTCTACGAGTCCGCGCTCGCGGACTTCGTCGCCGCCGTGAGCGGCCTCTACTCCGCACGGCACAGCGTCGCCGCCGGCGCCGTCGCGGTCGAGAACGCGGTGCTCGCGTGGCTCACGCAGCTGTTGGGTCTCCCCGCGCAGAGCGCCGGCAACCTCACGTCGGGGGGCAGCCTCGCCAACTTCATCGCGATCGTGACCGCGCGCGAGCACGCGCACATCCGCGCCGCCGAGATTTCGCGAACCGTCGTGTACGCCACCGCGCAGGCGCACCACAGCCTCGCGAAGGGCCTGCGCGTCGCGGGCCTCGGCGAGGCCGTCGTGCGCGAAGTGCCGATGGACGCGCGCTTCCGGATGGACGCGAGCGCACTCGCGCGCCTCGTGGCGGCGGACCGCGCGGCGGGACTCACGCCTTGGTTGTTGTTGGCGGCCGCCGGAACTACGGACACCGGTGCGGTCGACCCGCTGCCCGCGCTCGCCGACCTGGCGGCGCGGGAGAAGCTGTGGCTCCACGTCGACGCGGCGTACGGCGGCATGTTCGCGCTCGTGAAGGCGCCGATCCTGCGCGGCATCGAGCGCGCGGACTCGATCGTCGTCGACCCGCACAAGGGGATGTTCCTGCCGTGGGGCGTCGGCGCCGTGCTCACGCGTCACCGCGAAGCGATGCGCTCCGCGTTCTCCTTCGAGGCCAGCTACATCCACGATGCGCTCGGAGGCGAGGTGACGCTCTCGCCGATGGAGACATCGCCCGAGCTCTCGCGTCCGTTCCGTGGGCTGCGCGTTTGGCTTCCGCTTGCGCTGCTCGGCACGCGGCCCTTCGCGGCAGCGCTCGAAGAGAAGTTGTTACTGGCGCAGCATGCGCACGCGCGGCTCAGCGAAGACACGGCCTTCGAGACCGGGCCCGCACCCGATCTCAGCGTGGTCCTGTTTCGCCCGCGCGGCGCCGGGAGCACGGCGGAGCGGAATGCGCGCACCGAGCGGCTCGCCGCGTCCCTCGCCGCCGACGGCCGCGCTGCGTTCTCGCCCACCACGATCGCCGGCGAGCGCTGGCTGCGCATGGCGATCCTCGCGGCGCGCACGCACCTGCGCGAGGTCGACGAGGCGCTTCAGATCCTGCGCGAGCACGCAGCGAAGCTCGGCTGAGCGCGGAACGCGAGCGGTACGCACTCGCGTCGCGGGGCCGTCGAGACGAAACAGCGCGGGTGGAACCCTTCGGCGTCACGAGCGATCCCGCCTTCTACGTGCCGCGCCTCGGCACCGAGGCTGCACTCACGGCGCTGCGCGAAGGCTTCGCGTCGGGCAAGCGCATCAGCGTCCTGACGGGGCCGCCGGGCCTCGGCAAGACGATGGTGCTGCACGTGCTCGCACGGGACCTGACGAACGCGCGGTCCCGCTTCCTGCCGTACTCGGCGCTCGCGCCCGAGGATCTCGCGCATTTCGCACTCGCGCCCGGTGAGCAGGCCGAAGGGGAGAGCGCGCTGGCAGCGCTCGCGCGGCTCGCGAAGAAGGAAGGAGCGCGCCCACTCGTGCTGCTAGTCGACGACGCCGGGGCACTTCCGCCCGAGACGTCGCGGAGCCTGCGGCAGCTCGCGGACTCGCTGGGCGGGGCGCTGCGAGTCGTTGCCGCGATCGGAAACGAAGCCCGCCAGGGCGCCGCGATGGCCGCTTTCGGCGAGGGCCTTCATCACGTGCGCCTCAAGCAGCCCATGCTCGATCGCGAAGTCGGCGTCTACGTCCGCCGGCGGCTCGAGCTTGCGGGCGCGGCACCCGACGCGCTGCATCCGCAGCAGATCGAGTGGCTCGCTACCGAATCCGGCGGAGTGCCGCGCGTCATCAACACGCTCGCAGCGCGCCTCCTGCAGACCGCAGTCGAGATCGGCAGCGACGTCGCGACGGCGATCGCCAGCGCGCAGGGCGAATCCGGGGCGCGCCGACAACACGCGCAAGCGCGGTCGCGCGCTCCAGCCGCGGACCCGAAAACGGCTATCTCCGTGAAGGCGCCGAAATCGCGCGCTTCGGGTCCAGGCCGCGCAGCGCCGAGCCGCGGGCTGGTCGCGTGGCTCCGCGCGCTGCTGCGTTTTCGTCGACACTGAAGGATCGGCCGGCTACCCACTGCGACCGGTCGGGCCGTGGCGCAGCCTGGTAGCGCACCTGAATGGGGTTCAGGGGGTCGCTGGTTCGAATCCAGTCGGCCCGACCAGTAAACGCCGAGATTCCAAGCACTTACAATCTCGGCTGTTCTTGACGAAGCCCGCGGAATCCCCCTAAATCCCGCTGCGGTTCTTCCGCCTTTCTTCCGCGGTCCTGTTTTCGCGACCCGCTGAGAGGCTCACCGAAGGCCGCGAAGGGGGCGCGATGCCGAAGCGCAGCACGGTCAAGCTCACGAAGTCGGTCGCGGACAAGGCGAAGAAGGCGGGCTTCGTGTGGGACGCGGAGATTCCGGGATTCGGCCTGCGCGTGCATCCGAGCGGCGCGCGCGCGTGGTGCGTCCAGTACATGCTCGACGGCCGCACGAAGCGGCACTCGCTCGGCTCGTATCCGAAGATCACCGCGGAGAACGCGCGCGCGCACGCCGCGAGGCTGCTCGCCGAGGTGCGTCTCGACGGCCGCGACCCCTCGCGCGAGAAGCGCGAGCGCCTCGACGCGCTCACCGTCGCCGAGCTCGTCGAGCGCTACGAGGCCGAGCACCTGCCGAAGAACGCGCGCGCGACGCAGCTCGAAAACAAGCGCATCCTCGCGAAGTACGTGACGCCGGCGCTCGGCCCGATGAAGGTTGCGGCCGTCACGCCGAGCGACGTGCAGCACGTGCACGCGAGCCTCGCGACGAAACCGGTGCAGGCGAACCGCGTGCTCTTCCTGATCTCGACCCTGTTCAACCTCGCCGAGCGCTGGGGCCTGCGTCCCGACGGCACGAACCCGACGCGCCGCGTCGAGCGCTTCGCCGAGGCGCCGCGCGAACGACACCTGAGCGAGCTCGAGCTGCGCCGACTCGGCAAGGGCTTGAAGGCGGTCGAGACGAGCGACCCGGCGAAGTGCGCGGCGATTCGGCTGCTCGTCCTAACAGGTTGCCGGCGCGCGGAGATCCTGGGGCTCGAGTGGGCGCGCGTCGACCTCGAGCGCGGATTCATCGCGCTCGACACGCACAAGACCGCACGCCACCACGGCGCGAAGCACGTCGTGCTCAACGAGCCCGCGCTCGACGTGCTCAGAAGCCTCGCCAACGCGCCGAAGCGGCATGAGCGGTGGGTCTTCCCGAACCCGACGAAGAAAGCCGCGCTGCGCGAAATTCGCGCGGCGTGGAACGACGTGAAGACGAAGGGCGGGCTCGACGCGGCGATCCGGCTTCACGACCTCCGTCACTCGTTCGCGTCGCAGGGCCTGCTGGAAGGGCTCTCGCTGCCGGCGATCGGCGCGCTGCTCGGTCACTCGCGCGCGACGACGACGCAGCGTTACGCGCACTGGTCGCAGGACCCGCTGCGCGAGGCGAGCGCAAAGGTGGGCGAGCGCATCGGCGGCGCGCTCGAGCGCGAGGTGGCGGAGTGAAGCGCCCTAAACCTCGGCCCGGGATCTACGACGACCTCGACGACTCGACAACCAGCGGGCACGTCGAGCGATGCCGGCGCGACTTCATGCTTACGAGAAACCCCCTCTTTGCCTGGGAGGCATGGGACGTTGGTAAACCTCGTCGCCGCGCGCGGCGCCAGACAGGACGCCCGACGTCGTCGCGCCCTCCGCGCGCATGCCGCCCTTCTCGAACACGGGGTGAGCCTCGGTCGAGACGGAGCAGCCTGCGAGCGCGAGCGCACCCGCGACGCATACGGCCGCCGCTCGCCGCGCGTCCCGCGCGCGCGCCGCGCCCGGAGTCGCTCTCACATCTCGAGGATTCGAGGCTCTCGTCACGCCGGCATTCTAGGTACTGCCGTCGGGGCCCCGCGAACCTGCTCCCCCAAACCGCGCGCCGGGGCGCGATCGCGCCGCTGGTCGCGGCAGCACTCGACATCGACGGTTCCTGCAATCGGCGCTCAGCGAGCGCGCGCAACGGGCCCGAAGGAACCGGAGCACCCAGCGTCCCGCCTCCGCATCACGCCCGAGCTTCTCGACGCGACATGAGTTCGCCGGAAAGCCGCGCGCTGCTCGGACGACAAGTGCCGACGCTCAATCCCCGGGTGCCTGATTGTCGGTGGCCGCACCACGAAGCTGAGGTCAAAGAGCTGCTCGTGTCAGGAACCGCTGACAGCGTTCCAACAACTCGTTGGCCCCAAGGGCGTCTACACCTTCGCCCCCGAACGGGGAGGGTTCTGCTTGCTTTGTCGGCGCATAGCGGCGTAGGATGCCGCAGCGGTACTGGCCATCGGGCCGCGTCAACAACGATCTGAGGGAGATGAATCGTGAATGTGAATCCGTACAAGCTCATCGGTTGGGCAGGTCTCGCCGTCTGCATCGTCGGCGCGTTCGTGGAAATCCCGTACGCGTCGCTCATCCTGGTGGTGGCCGGCGTGGCCGTCGGCGTGTCGATCGCGACGGAAGACAGCGTTCGCGTGATCGTCACGGCGCTCGCCCTGACGTCGTTGTCGAGCGTGCTGATGAACGTTCCGGCGATCGGCGAGATACTGACGAAGATCTTCAGTGCCGCAGGCGTGCTCACGTCCGGCGCAGCGCTGTCGATGATCGGCCGTAACATGTGGAACCGTTTCAAGCCCTGACTGAAGCCGAAGGACGCGGCTGACGAAAGGCCCTCCGCGAGGCGGGCCTTCCCCCTTGCCACGCGGGTCGTCGGCGAGCAGGTGCGGCGCGATCGTGCGGATCGCGCGCGCTCACGCCACTGGGCCTCGTCATCTTCGATGTAGCGCGCTCGCGCTCGCGGCGAGCCGTTCGCTGAGCTTCGAGATCGCCCTGCCGAGCTCCGACTCAGGTCCCGCGCCAAGTTCCGCGGCGAGGTTCTCGGCCTCCTCGAGCAACGCGCGGCCGGTCGCCGAGTCGTCGCTGCTCGCTTCCAGCAACCCACGCGCGCAGAGCAGCATGCCGAGTTCGAGCTTGTCTCCCACCTCGCGCAGGAGCCGCTCGCCGGCGGCGAAGTGCGCTCGCGCCTCGGGCATCGCGCTGGTCTGCGCGCAGAGGTCAGCCAGCAGCCCAAGCACGGCGCCTTCCTGCTGACGGTCCCTCACCTCGCGGAGGATCAGGAGCGAACGCTCGAAGTGCTCCCGCGCGTTGTCCGTCCGGCCTCGGCGCGCGAGAAGACCTCCCCGAGCGGCAAGCACGATCCCTTCGAATCGCCGGTTGCCCACCTCGCGATGGATCGCGAGCGCCTGCTCATTGAGTTCCCACGCCCCCTCCACTCGGCCTTCGCCAACATGCAGGTGGGCGAGGTTCCCGAGCACATGCCCCTCCGAGCTGCGGTCGCCCACCTCGCGGTTGGTCGCGAGCGCCCGCTCGAAGAGCTCACGTGCTTCCTGCGCACGACCTTGGTCCATGCGCAGCAGGCCGAGGTTGCCGAGCACGATGCCCTCGTTTCGCCGGTCACCACACTCCCGGTAAATCGCGACGGCGCGCTCGTCAAACGCGAGCGCGTCCGTCAATCGACCCTGGAGGTGGTGCATGGTGCCGAGGTTGCCGAGCACGACACCCTCCGCATGGCGGTTGCCCACCTCGCGATAGATCGCGAGCGCTTGCTCGAAGTGCTCTCGCGCTTCCTCCAGGCGCCCGGGGCCGACCAGTAAACGCCGAGATTCCAAGCACTTACAATCTCGGAGGTGATGTGGGAGAAGGGGCTCCGCCTCGCCGCCGCGTTCAACCAGATACCCGGCGCGTCGCCTGTGACGGCAATGCGCGCCGCGCGAAGCGCGAACCGCTGGGCAATCCGGAAGGTCCAAAAGCGCGAATTGAGTCGCCTGGGATGCGCCGCAGGAGAGCGCCGGTGAGGGGCCGGAGACCGAAGCCGCGGGCGCTGAAGCTCCTGCTCGGAAACCCCGGCAAGCGAGCACTCGGCGACGAGATGCAGGGCGAGCCGGGCCTCGGGCCTTGCCCTGACCACCTGACCGGGCACGCGCGCGACTGCTGGCTCGACCTCGCGCCGCAGCTCGACGCTCTCGGCATCGCGCAACGCCAAGACCGCGGGATGTTCGAGGGACTTTGCGTCGCGTACGGCACCTGGCGCACGGCGCTTGAGCTGATCGCGCGCGACGGGATGACTTACACGACGACGAACCCAAAGACCGGCGCCGTCACCGAGCGAGTGCGGCCTGAGGTCGGGGTCGCGCGCGGCGCCGAGCGCCTCTTCGCACAGTTCGCGACGGAGTTCGGGCTCTCGCCCTCGTCGCGTCAGCGCGTCGCGTTCCGGGCACCGCGGAAGGCGACGCCGTTGAGGAACTTGATTCGATCGAAGTACGAGACCGACTGAGAGTCGCCGCCGCAAGTCGCGACGGCGCGGCGACCCAATAAGTGGGCGCCCGGAGCCGGAATTCCCGCCAAGAGATGAACCGGTAACCGAGCGCCCCGAGGAGAACTCAACGTGAAGAAGAAGAACCCGAAACGCAACCCGTCCGGCGCCAACGCCTACACGCTCAGCGCGCTCATGCACGCGATGCTCGCCGAGCTGAGTCCGAGCTCGCGGCGCCGGCTGCGGGAAGGCTCACCGGCGCCGCGCGTTCGCGCGCGGAGCGCGATGCGGGCGAGTGGTTCGCCGACTGCGCGGACCGCGTGATTCGCGTCGAGTACCGCGAGCTCCTGCAGCTCGCGAAGCGGCACAGCGACAAGAGCGGCGTCATCGCCGACACGTTCTTCGCCGCCGCCGAGGCGCTCTACGCGAAGCGCATTCGCCGCTTCGCGGAAGGCGTCTACAGCGAGCCCGCGCACACGTTCGGCCGCGACGTGAAGGAGCACGCCGAAGCGCACCTCGCGAAGTCGCACGAGCTGCTATTCGCAATGCGCGGGGCTCGCGGGAGCGGCGCGAGAAGCTGCTGCTCCGGTGGCGAGATCGGCGCATGGGGACGTTCGAAGTCGAGTGCACACGCACACCTCTCTTCGAGGAAGGCTGGCGAGTTGCCCTCGAACAGCGCGAGCAGAATGCGCACCCTCGCCCAGCGGTTGCGAGCAGGTTCACGTTCCCGCCCCGTAGGAGCGCCGCTACTTGATCTCGTAGACGCCCGGCGTGACCTCGCGCTGCGGCGCGGCCTTCGGCGCTGGCGGCGCCGAGGTCGGGAAGTCCGGCGCCGACATCTTCTCGATGCAGCGCGCGAGCACGTACGGGATTGCGGCGATCGCGAGCGATTGCGCATACCAAGCCGCCGACTGCACCGCGTTTGCGTCGCTCGGGATGCTGCACCCGTGCACCGCGCCACCGATTGCAAACAGGAAGGCGAGCCCGTACACGAACCTCGCGCCGGAGGAAACCATCGCGAGCAACCTCCGCCCCGAGCATCGCACGCTCCGCGGCGCGCTCGCCGCCGCACTGCCGCACTGCCGCACCGGGAGTGATCCCTTCCGCAAGCCGGAGCGGAGGAAAACGCGTGCGCGTTCTTCCGCAGTTCTTCCGCGAGTTCACGCCGCTCGCGTAACCACGCGTGCTGTCGACGCTTTCCGTCGGTGCATCGCTGAATGGGGTTCAGGGGGTCGCTGGTTCGAATCCAGTCGGCCCGACCAGCAGAATCAAACGGTTCCGAGACCCTTCATTCCCCCAGAGAAACCGAAGTGGGCATTAAGTGGGCAGCCGGCGCCTCGCGTTCTAGGGGTGACCTGCCTGAGATCCTCGGCCCTAATTCCTCTAGAGAACGGCCTCTGTCTGCTGCGTTGTTGAACACCGCTCGGCGAACTCCGCCGGGGTGAGGTTGCCGAGGCTCGAGTGCGGCCGGACGGAGTTGTACTCCCGTCGCCAGGCCTCGATCAACCCGCGGGCCTCGGTTCGATTCTGGAACCACTGCATCCCTAAGCACTCGTCGCGGAACTTGCCGCTGAACGATTCGTTCGCTCCGTTCTGCCACGGCTTGCCCGGATCGATCAGCGCCGTCTCGATCTTCGCCTCGTGGGTGAGCCACTGGAGGATCGCCCGCGAGACGAACTCCGGGCCGTTGTCGCTGCGCAGGTAGCGCGGAGCACCGCGCACGCTGAGGAGCTTCGACAGCACCTCGATCACGCGCTGTGATCGGATGCTGCTGCCCACGTCGATCGCGAGCGCACCCTCGAGTCTCGCCTCTACTTTGTCTTGGCGCTGCGCGGAAAGAACAAGACTACCACTATGGTGCATCCAACCAGGATGGCTGACACGTCGGTTCCATCGAGCCACGCAACGTGCAGCAAGAACGTCAGGATCACGCCACGACCAATGAACACCCGCATGGGGGCGCGGGTCTCGTAGGTCCACGTCGCGAAAAAGCAGACCGCTACGACCACGACACAGAGGAGTGCGGTTACCAGCATACCGGAGGTCATCAGTGTAGAACCTCCTCCTCTTCCCGCGTCGCATCCCTGCGTATTCTGTCGCCCTTTGAAATGACAGCGCGACCTATCCCCGTCGGTCTCCAGAAGGCGCTGAGCTGTGCCGGACCGAGTCTTCCTTTGCGTACCGCAAAATCGCCCGCTTTCACTGCCAGCTTTGCCACGCCAACCGACACCCCAAGATCCACTGCGTCATACAAGATGTCCCCGCGACGCTCGCCAAGCACATCTCTCGAGATCGATCGCAGCCAACCTGGCTCTCCTGTGGTCCCTTCTTGCATGTTGTTGGTCCCGAGAAATACTAGGCCGGCGCTTGCCATCGACGTGCTCGCGTGCCCACGCTGTGGCGCCCGCACGCGCGTGATCTCGGCGCATCTTCCCCCGGATGCAGCCGCCGCGATCCTCGGATGCCTCGGCCTGCCGACGCGAGCGCCTCCGGCCGCGCCGCCGCGAAGCGACGAGCTATGGGTGGACGACGGATTCGAGACGCACCTTCGCACCTGAGGAGCCGCGAGCGCCGCGGCGGGCTGCGGAAGGCGGGCGTGCGCCCGCTCGCAGGGCGGGGGGCGCGGCGTCCCGTCGCCGCACCCGGATCG